>ERZ1645192.508-NODE-508-length-32247-cov-7.434642_pt1 | contig 32247 bp, 25 predicted proteins | sample MGYA00575354_ERZ1645192 | MGnify/ENA primary metagenome ERZ1645192 (study PRJEB40844, sample SAMN11349763) | freshwater sediment metagenome | isolation source: river sediment | host: Sediment | place: India: Faizupur Khadar , New Delhi | collected 2017-02-21 ...
TCATGGACTGCGAAGACATGAAGGATGAATTCGGCGTGGGCGAACTTCCCGACGATCCGACCGATAGCGACGAATTGACCGACGACGACACCGCGCCCACCCCGTGCGAACCGAACCCCTGCACCGCTATCGACGACAGTAACGGCGCCTGTACGGTCGACGGCGAAACCTTCATCTGCGGCTGCGACGAGAACTATTCGTGGAACGCGACCGACAAGACCTGCGATCCCGGCATCCGGCGCACCGACTGCGTCAACATTCCGGCGGCGGGAGCGCACGGCACCGGCGACTACAGCGACGGCAAGTTCGAACAGACGTGGGACGGCGAGGCATGGCTTCCCGCGTCGGTGGTCTGCACATGGGAATGCGACACCAACTACACGCTCAACACCAATGAAGATGGCTGTATCGCCGACACGCAGCGCACCGACTGCGCCAATATCCCGTTGAACGCCCACGGCGCCGGTGAGAACGCCGACGGCAAATTCCTGCAGGTGTGGGACGGCGACAGTTGGGAACCGGCCGTCGCTACCTGCACTTGGGCCTGCGACGCCAACTACACCGTGAATACCGGCGGTGACGCCTGCGAAGCCGACACCCGACGGACCACCTGTACCAATACGTTGCCCGCGAACGCGAACTGGTCCGGGGACAATGCCGACGGCAAGTTCCTCCAGACTTGGGACGGCGATTCATGGGAACCGGCGACCGCCGTATGCCTGTGGGCCTGCGTGACCAATTATGTCGTCAACACGGCGGGCGACGCCTGCGAGGGAGAGGTCCGTCGCACCGACTGTCCCAATGCCCTGCCCGATAACGCTCACTGGATAGCCCCGAACGCCGACGGCAAATTTGAACAGGCGTGGGACGGCGACAGTTGGGAGCCGGTATCCGACACCTGCGATTTCGCCTGCGATGCGCACCACACATGGAACGGCAATCTGTGCGAACTGGACACTCAGCGCGTTGACTGCGTGAACATCCCGGCCAACGCTCACGGCACCGGCGACAATGTCGACGGCAAATTCCTTCAGACTTGGGATATCGCCGGTGACGACTGGGCGCCGCTCACTTTCGACTGCTCATGGGAATGCGACACCAACTACACTCTCAACGGCGAAGGAACCGCCTGCGACGCCGACACGCAACGAGCCGCCTGTACCAATACCCTGCCCGACCATGCGGATTGGAGCGGAGACAACTCAGACGGCCAGTTCGAACAGACTTGGGACGGCGGGGACTGGGTGCCCGCGACCTTCGATTGCGCGTGGGAATGTTTTGCGCAGTATGAAAAAACAGGCGATGAGTGCCTGTTGCGGCCGGTCATTTTTGTCGATCATACCGCGACCGATGGCGCCAATACCGGTTACTCATGGACCGACGCCTTCACCGATCTTTCCGACGCGCTCGATATGATCGTTACCGGTCAGGAGATATGGGTCGCCGCGGGCACCTACAAACCCTCCCGCTGCCCCTACTTCGACGGCTGTGACGATACGGAAAAGACCTTCCTGTTGTTCAGCGATACGGGGGTCGATTTCGTCCTGTATGGCGGTTTCGACGGCACCGAAACGACGCGCGCCGAGCGCGACTGGAATGCCAACGAGACCATTCTGTCGGGCGATATCGCCGGCGACGATGCATGGGATGATGTCAACGGCGGCTGGCTGAACCGCACCGATAATGTCTATCGCGTGTTGGTGTTCGATCCCGCCATGCCCTCGAATACCCTGCTGTTGGACGGCTTTACCGTCAGCGGCGGGCACAGCGAAGGTATGAATCAGCGGGGAGGCGCTGTTTCTTCCACCAACCATGCCGTTGAGGTGCGCAACTGCGTATTCACCGGCAATGTTGCTTCGAACGGTGGCGCCATCTTCGTTATCGACGGCCAACTGACCGTCGATAACGCTTTTTTCTACCGCAATGCGGCCGATCCTTCTTCTTCCGGCAGCGGTGGAGCGATAGCCACCCTGAACGCTCCCCTCTCCCTGACCGACTCGCTCTTTGAAGAAAACTTCGCCGGCGATAATGCCGGTGCGGTCAGCGGCGGTGGCGATGTGACGATATCCGGCTCTTCTTTCATCAATAACCATGCCGAAGGAAACGCCGCCGCCCTTTCCATCGGAAATGCGGCTTTGGCAACTATCACCGATACCGATTTTGTCGGGAATACTGCGGTATTCGGCGGCGCCATCGGCATAAACACCACCACTTCGGTTATCGTTGCCTCCTGCTATTTCGAAGGCAATGAGGCGATCGACGAAAATGGCACGGGGGGATCCATCAGTGTGACCGCCGACTCCTTCTCCCTTTCCAATTCCCAGTTCGTCAACAACAGCGCCTCCATGGGTTCCGCGGTGCAACTCTGGACGGTCGCCGACGCAACGGTGACCTCCGTCACCTTCACGGGAAATACCGGTTCCGCGATCTCCGGCCAAGAATGCGCTGTGGTGATCACCGATTCAACTTTTACCGACAATATCGCCGCCGCGAGCGGTGTCTCCGCCATTGAGATACAGGACGCCTCCTCCCTTTCCATAAGCGGTTCGTCGTTCCTATCGAATGAGGCGAGCAAGAGCACCATTAATGTCAGAGATACCCTCCTTTTCTCCGTAAACGACTGTTCCTTCCAGAACAACAATGGATCGGCAATAGGTACAGGAGGAACCCCCCTACAGATGGCGGACTGTGATTTCATCGGCAACCATGCCGCCTCCGGAGCCGCCGTCAACCCCGGCGATGGCGATCACACGATAACCAACTGCCGTTTCAAGGACAATGCCGCCGACCTGCCGGGAGAACCGGATAACATCTTTGCCGGCTGGGGCGGGGTCATGGCTATGATGGGGGCGAACATGACGGTCGTCAACTCAGTCTTCGAGGGTAACACCGCGGCCGAAACGGGCGGCGCCGTCGTAGCCATCTGGTCCACGCTTTCCTTTACCAACTGCACTTTTACCGGCAACACCGACCCTAACGGTGACGGCATCGTCTACCTCGGAACGAACGGTCCCGTCGACAATACCGTACTTTGGGATACGGTGGAAGAGGTCACCACTCTCACGGTCGGAGAGGATGTGTACGACATGGGACCGAGCAATCCGACCTTCAGTTACAGCGATGTCAAAGGGAGCGGCGGTAGCGCCATGACCTGCGGTATCGGCGGTGACGAAGCCTGTTGGGTGCTTCCCTTCGGCACCGACGGCGGCAACAACATCGACCTGCCTCCGGTGTTCGACACCGCCAATGTGAACGATCCGCTGAGTCTGCAGGGTGGCTCGCCCTGTAGGGATATCGGCAGTAATGCGCTTATACCGGAAGGCATCACCACCGACATACTCGGCAATGCGCGTATCTGGAACACTACTGTCGACATGGGCGCCTACGAGTATTGGGTTGAATAGTGAGTCGTGAGTCGTGAATCGTGAGAAGAAATACCGAATTGTAGGGGCGCGATCCATCGCGCCCCTTTTTCTTTTTTTGTTCCTCATCGCCTGTAACGGCGGCAATACGACCACCACTGACGCCGATCTCGACGCCGATCTCGACGCCGACATGACCGATCAGTCGGATCAGTCCGACGATATTCCTGATCTCCCTGATGTCACCGTCGATGACGATCTCATCGAAACACCCGAAGCCGACCTGCCCGATGAGGATCCAGTCTCTTCGCCGATCATCGTTGCCCTGTCGGTAACGATGAATCCGAATCCGGCGGCGCCGCTGGTCGGCGTCGTTACCGCAACCACCGAACCGGCGACCCGCCTGCGGGTGACGCTCGAAAGCAGTGAGGGAAGTGAAACTATACGCTATACGCAATTGTCGAGTGAACACCGGTTGCCGATCCTTGGCCTCCTGCCGGGGAAGATATATACCGTGACGGCGGCTGCCGAAACGCCTAACGGTTCAACGAAAACACACCCCAAGAATTTCACGCTGATCACACCTTCTTTGCGCCTTGATTTCCCCGATATACAACATATCAATCATCGACCGGAAGGACGCGAACCGGGATATATTCTTATTGTACTGGGCAAGGCACAGGGACCTGTCGACGATTTCGGTTTTCACACGGTTCTTTTCGATATCAAAGGCAATATCCGCTGGTTTTACCAAAGCGACGGCAGACAGCACGGATTGCAGACGTTGCCTAATGGGAACCTTCTCATGCAGTTTTCTCAAAGAGTTCTTGAGGTCGACATGTTCGGCGACAGCGTCGGCGAATGGCTTGTCGGATCGGCGACCGGAGGTCCGCTTGCGGTCACGGTGGCGGGAGGAAAAAGATTTCATCATTCTGCGATACAGACCCTCAACGATACCATAATCGTGCTTGACGATGACACCCGCATGATGGAAAATTACCCGACCAGCGATACCGACCCTGATGCGCCGAAGGATACAGTACTCGTAAGAGGAGACGCCGTCATCGAATTCAATCGCGATGGCATCGTTTTAAAACAGCACTATCTTCTCGACATACTCGACCCCTATCGCATTGGCTATCTCTTTATCCCGGGCAACCAGTGGAGCCACGCGAACTATGCCCTGCCGATCGCCGATGACGACAGTATCGTCGTTTCGGTACGCCACCAGTCATGCATCGCCAAATTCGACCGTGTCACCGGCGATCTTCGATGGATCCTCGGCAACCATGAAAAGTGGGACAAGACTTTTGAACCGTTCCTTCTCGCGCCGATCGGGATACCGTTCGAATGGCAGTGGTATCAGCACAATCCGAAACTCACGCCGGATGACACCTTTCTCGTGTTCGACAACGGAAATTACCGCGCAATGCCTTTCGATCCACCGTTGATCGCCGAAGAGAACCGGAGCCGCGCCGTCGAGTACCGGGTCGATGAGGTGAACATGACGGTCGAACAAATATGGGAATGGTTTCCCAACGAAGACCCTCTCGTATACACGGCAGAACTCGGAGATATCCATCATCTGCCGCAGACCGGCGATGTCGTTGTTACCTTCGGAAGCATTCTCGAGGACACCGCCAGAAAAGCGCGCATCTTTGAGGTGACCCATACGGCTCCGGCGGAAGTATTATACGAACTTCGCGTTGACGATATCGTCGCAAATGAGATGGGATGGATAGTCACCAGTTCTGCCTTCCGCTCTTCTCTCTACCCCGAAGGGATGATCGAGTAGTCGTTACCCTTCCAGCAGTCGCTGGCCGCCCGGCAGTCGTTTTGTGAATAGAAAAAGTTTATACAGGTGATCCTGCAGGCGGGGCGCCCGTTCAAGCAGGGAGAAGAGCCGCTCCTGTTTCCGTTTGAAGGCAAGTATCCGCTTGAGTTCCGGCATCGCGTAGTTCGTATCCTTCAGTCTGCGGCCCAGTTCGCGGCCGCTGATGACCGCCGTCGATATCCCCTCGCCGGTCGCGCGCAGCGCCAGTCCCGCCGCGTCGCCGATGAGGTAGAGCCCGTCGTGTTCGACCCCGGCGTAGCGGTGTTCTACCCAGCCGCCTTTCAGCGAAGAGACGGCACTTCCGGGGAAACGCCGCCCGATCTGTTCGTCGAGCAGGCGGCGGGCGTCGGCGACCGGCATGCGGACCGGATCGAAATAAATCCCGATATTCACCCGGTCGCGGTGCGGGAACGACCAGAGGTAGGCGGCGCCGTAGCGCGCCGCGTCAAGGATAAGGGTGTAATCGGACGATGCGGCGCGCACCTCACGGTAGAGGCCTAAAGAACGGCCGGTCGGCAGTCCCAGAAAGCGCCGGACGGCCGAGAGCGATCCGTCGGCGCCGACGATGCGGTCGGCCGACAATTCGTCGCCGTCGCCGGTAGCAATGGTGTGACGATCGATCATGCGGGCACCGGTCCCGACAAGGAACTCGATCCCCGCCCCGTTGGGTATCTTCGCCAACTGGTAACTGGCGAGCGTTTCGCGCGGTACGGTGAAGCGGGGCGTTTCAAGGCGGAGCCGGTGCCCCTTTCCCGCTATTTCGACGAGTTGTTCGTCGAACCGGAGCGCCGAGGGGGGCACGAGGTCGGCGGGCATCAGCCGCGACAGCGCTCCGGCGCAGGCTTTCGGGCCGATGATCCGCTGTCGTTCCAGCACTATGACCGATGCGCCCGATCCGGCGAGTTCGCCGGCGCAGGCGAGCCCCGCCGGACCGGCGCCGATGATGAGTATGTCGCAGTGTTTTTTCGGCATGGCCTCTCCCTCTCCGGACTCTTTGCATGGTGCCTCGCCTGCCGGTGAAAAGCAAGAAAGGAAGCGGCGCGGTTTGATTGACTCTTGCGGCGCCGGACGATATACTGGCGGGCACAAAAGGGAGTTTCCCCATGTCCGCACCCTCTCCGGCGGCCCGCAGAGCGCTGTTCCGCGCCGTGATCTACGCCGCGCTCGGATCGGTCTTTCAGGTCCTGACGGTCCGCATGCTTTCCTATGTGTTCCCCTTCCAGATGATCTTCGCGATATCGCTGACCGCCGCCTTCTCGCTCCTGTTCACCGGTGTCGGCGCACTCTTGGCGAAGCGGTTGAAAACCCGCACCCCGCTCATCATGGGCCTGACCGGTCTTTCGTTCTTCCTTTCCTTCGTGCTGATGTCGCTCGGGACCCTTCTTCCCAAAAGCGTCATGTTCGCCGTGACGCTGGAGAACATACTCGCGCTCCTGCCGGGCGGCATGGTCGCCTCCATCCCGCTGGCCGCCGCCGCGGTCGCCGTACCGCTGGTCCTGTCGGGCGTGCTGGCGGGCGGTTTCTACCTGACGGTGCTCGAGGAGGAGCCGCCGCTCCTCAAATGGCTGGTCGCCGGCACCGCCGTCGGCTTTTTCGCCGGCTATGCGGGGACCGCCCTGCTTATCGGCATGACGGGGATTTGGAATTTGATTCTCATCGCGGCGATACTCGCCATGTTCGCCTTCCTGCGGCCGCCGCTTTTCGCTATTCTTGCGCTCATCGTCGTCGCCGCCGTCACCCTGACCGATCCCGACGCCTATCTTTTCAAGAAACTGGGGCGGGAACCGCTCACGTGGGTACAGGGAGATCAGGTCACCCATCAACTCGGCTTCTGGTCCCCCTACTCGCGGCTCGATTTCTACGATCTGGGCGACGGTCGGCTGGGCGGCCTCTACAACGGCATCCAATGGTGGTCCACCGGCGATACGGCGCGCGATATCGGCCTGCGGCGCGAACTCTACCGCGACATGACCGGCGATGTGCTGGTCATCGGATCGGGCGGCGGCTACGGGCTCCTGTCGCTGGTCAACGCCGGTTCGATAACGGCGGTCGAACTCGATCCGGGCGTCATAGAAGCCCTTCAGGGACCGCTGGCCCGCTACAACCGGAACATCTACAACCGGGCCGAGGTCCACGCGCAGGACGGCCGCGCTTTCCTCGACGCCACCGACCGGAAATTCGACATCATAATCTACGAGGCTCCCGAGTTCGTCTTCGCGAACTCCGAAAAGAGTTTCGTCAGCATGGAGAACCATCTCTACACCGTCGAGGGTATCGCACAGGCCTTCGACCGGTTGAAACCCGGCGGCGCGTTCATCGTCTTCCATACCTACGGCCTGATACCCACCGAACGCTTCGTCGCGGCCTATCCCGACGGCGCGCAGTGGGCGGTCTTCAAAGCGGAGGCGGAGGTCATCCGGAAGGTGCAGGTGGTCTTCGCGGTCGCCGCGCGGGAAACCGCCGTCGTCGAAAAATGGCGCGATCTTTTCCTGCGTAACGGCGCCCGGGAGCTGTCGCTGACCCCCGAGTTCACCGCCGCGGTGCGGCAGGCCGCGCCGGTGACCGACGACCGGCCGCTGCTCCATTTCCGCGACTGGCGGCAGGCGGTTCCCTTCCTTGCGACCGGCTCCCTCATCGCGCTGGTGCTGACGCTTCTGCTTTTTCTCAAGCGGCCGCGCCGTCTGCCGCTGTTCTTCGCGCTGGTGGGGACCGGGTTCATCATGACCGAACTGGCGATCATCAATCTGCTGCGCTCCCTGCTGGGCGGCTATGTCGAAACGACCGCCGTCGCGCTCGGGTTTTTCGCCCTCTCCACCGCCGTCGGGGCGCTCTACCACGACAGGATACCGGCGCGCCGCCTCATCCCGTTGACCCTGGCGGGCTTCGCGATACTGTTCCTTCTGCTCACCCATCTGCCGGTGGCGGCCGCGTTGCCGGTGAAAATACTCTGGATCGGCGTCGCCGTGAGCGCCCCCGGCTTCATCATGGGGGTCTTCTTCCCGGCGGGACTCGCGGCGGGGGCCGCCGCCGAATCGCCCTACTTCTACGCGGTCGACACCGCCGGCACCGCGCTCGGCTTCATCCTGTTCTATCTGCTCATTCTCGCGGCGGGCTTCACCGGCGCCGTCGGCGCGGCGCTCCTCTGCTACCTCGGCGCCGCCTATCTCTATTCCCGCGCCTGATCCGCGACATGAAGATCGCGCTGATACATCCGCGGATCGTCGCGCCGCTCCCGGGCCCTCTGCCCGCCGCGGTCGGCGACCGGTCGGAGATCATGCCGCCGCTCGGGCTCCTCTATCTGGCGGGCTATCTGCGCGACCGCTCTTCCCACGATGCGGCGGTCATCGACGCGCTCGCGGAACAACTCGATGACGATAAACTCGCGGCGCGTTTGCGCCTCCTGTCCCCCGCCATCGTCGGAATAACGGCGATGAGCCATACCCTGCGCGACGCCCTTGCCGCGGTCCGCACCGTGAAGCGGACACTGCCCGGCGTACCGGTCGTCATGGGCGGCCCCCACCCGACCCTCTTCCCCCGCGAGACGCTCGCGCTCCCCGGCATCGACCTCATCATCGCCGGCGAAGGGGAACTGCCGCTGAAACTCTTGCTCGACGCGCTCGAAACGGGCGACGCGCTCGACACTGTGCCGGGGCTCGGCCGAAAGAGCGGCGGCGCCATGGTGCTTAACGAAACGCTCTGGTATGCCGACCGGCTCGACGATCTGCCGCCTCCGGCGCGCGAACTGATCCCGCCGGAACTCTACGGCTCGGCCCTTTCGACCCACCGGCCGCTCACCAGCATGCTCACCTCGCGCGGCTGTCCCTATCACTGTTCGTTCTGCGACCGGCCGCTCCTCAAGGGGAACCGGTGGCGCGCCCACACCGCCGCGGCGGTGGTCGGCGAGATGGAGCGGTGCGCGGCGCAGGGCTTCCGGGAGGTGGTCGTCTACGACGATACCTTCACGGTCGACAGACAGCGCGTCCTCGATATCTGCGCCCTTAAAATGACGCGGCTCCCCGACCTTCCCTTCACCATCCGCACCCGCCCCGATCTGGTAGACGGGGAGTTGCTTAAAGCGCTTGCCGCGGCGCGCTGCACGGCGGTCCATTACGGCGTCGAATCGGGCTCTCCGCGGGTCCTCGCGCGGCTATCAAAGGATGCCGATATCGGCAAAGCGGTGGCCGCCTGCGCCGCGACGCGACGGCTGGGCATGACGACGCTCGCCTACTTCATGATCGGCAGTCCCGGCGAAACGCGCGACGATATCGCGGAGACCTTCCGTCTCATCGACCGCATCGATCCCGATTATCTCCATCTGACGGTGCTGATGCCCTTTCCCGGCACGGCGGTGTACCGAGAAATGCTGGATAACGGCCTGCTCAAAGAGGATGTCTGGCGTTCGTTCGCCGCAGACCCGGAACGGCAGTTCGAGCCGCCGCTCTGGGAGGGAACGTTTTCCCGGGACGAACTCCTGACGCTTCTGCGCCGGGGCTATCGCCGCTTCTACGGCCGTCCCGGCTATATCCTGCGGCAGTTGGGCCATATCTCATCGCCGCGCGAACTGTTCGTGAAGATACAAAAGGGACTGCGCGTTCTCACGATGCGCTGATGTGCCTCTCCCTGCGGCCGCCCGAGGCGTGCACATGCCGCACCAGCGAAGCGTGATACCGGAGACGCGACAGGAACGGCAGGCGGCGCGGCAGACGCCAGAGCAGGCGGAGCATGCGCCACGAAAGATAGAACCGGAGATAGGTTCGCGTTATCAGAGAATTCAGCGGGATCCCGGTCGCCCGTTCATAGCGTGAGCGGCCCGAATAATAATCGACCGGCTCCTCCGCATCGGCGCCCCACAATTCCTCCGCCATCCGCGCGATCCGGGTATGCCGGAAATAGGCCACTTTGTATATCGCCATCATGTCGAGCGCGGGGTCGAGAGCGAGCGTCGCGGTCCGCTCCAGTTCCTCTTCGGTCTCGCCGGGAAAACCCAGCATGAAACAGGCTTTTGTGACGATGCCGCGCCGGTGCGCATAGCGGATATTGTCCAGCGCCCGGTCGAGATCGAGCCGTTTCCCGACCAGTTCCTGAAGTCGCAAGGATGCCGTTTCAAGCGGAAAGAGCAGATGATAGACCCCCGCCGCCTTCATGAGGTCGATATCCTCCCCGGTCAGAAGGTCGCCGCGTATTCCGTTGGGAAAAGCGATGAATAACTTCCATCCGGCCGACGCGATGCCTCGGAGAATGCGGTGCATCCGGTCGCGGTCGAGATTGAATACATCGTCGACGATATGTGTCTCGCGGATGCCGTGCCGTTCGTAGAGATAGCCGATCTCCTCCAGCACCCTCTCGGCGCTGCGGGGACGAAAACTCTTTCCCATGGTGTCATGACAGTAGGCGCACCGGTAGGGACAGCCGCGGGAGGTCATGAGGATGACATAACGCCGATCGGCATTGACGGCGTTCATCGGGGTATGCGGCACCAGATAGCGTTCGATATCCACCGCTTCGTAGTCGGGCATCGGCAGACGGTCGAGCGGAACGATAAGCGGACGATCGGGAGCAACGACCACCGCGTCGTCCCGGAGAAACGCCGTTCCCGGCTCACCGCGCGGATCCTCTCCCGCCGCATGACGCCGCACCACGGCAAGAAAGGTCTCCTCCCCTTCGCCGCGTACGACCAAATCCAGTTCCGGGAACTCCTTGAGCGCCTCTTCGGTGTTGCAGGTCGGATAGGCGCCGCCCGCGACGATAAGAGCGCGGGGCGCCGCGGCGCGGATCGCGGCCAGCCGTTCTTTCAGGAAAGCTTTCTCGAAGTTCATGAGCGACAGGCCTATGATGGCGGGTTGCGCATCAAGAGCCTTCGCGAGCGCCGCCTCGCGCTCTTTTTCGACCCGCAGATCGATCAGCGTGACCGCCGCCTCTCCGGGCAGTTCCCGCTTGATATAGGCCGAAAGCATCATGATGCCGAGCGGCAGTTCGAGATTCTGGTAGGCATGGAGATAGGTGTACGGCTTTACCAGCAGTACCTTATGCATACGGAGGACCGACGACCAGCGTACAGAGACAGGCCGCGCCGTACAGAAAACGGTAAAAAGCGCGGTGACGCAGGAAGCGGTGTTGCCGAAGTTCTCCCCGCAAAAGCGTCGACGCCGACGCGGTATGCAACAGGGAGGCTACGAGGAACGGCAGGCTCTGCGGGAAGCCCCACCACCCCGCGCCGTAAAGAACGATCAAGAGGGATGCGCCGCTCACCGCGATGCCGAGGTGCAGCAGTATCCAGCGCCGGATGCCGAAACGGACCGCGCCGCTTGCGATACCGGCCGCGCGGTCGGCATCGTGGTCGATGAGTTCATGGTTGACATGTCCGGCGCTGAGTATCAGCGCAAAATAGAGCGACAGGAGCAGCGATCGCATCCCGGGCTCGCCGATAAGCGCCCATCCCTGCTGGAACTGCGTGATGCCGACGGCGATATGCACGATCGTCCCGGCCAGCGGCACATACTTGGCGCCGTAGCGCGGGAAGGAGTAGAGGCCCCACAGGAAGAAGATGCCCAACGCGTAGGGTATCGCGGCGGGTCGCAGGAAGGCGAAAAACGCCAGCGCGCCTGCCAGCGTACCGGCCGAGACCGCGGCATATTCGCGCTCCGAACCGAACCCGGCGGCGGCAAGACGCGGATTGGCGCGGTCTTCGCGCAGACCGGCCCAACTGTTGAAAGCATAAATGGAGATGATGACCAGATAGGATGCTACAAAGAACAAAAGCGCACGCGGGCTCCACAGCGCCGCGGGATCAGGCGCGGCGAACAGCGCGCCGACAAAGGTGAACCCGGAAACGAGAAGCGCTTCGACGCAGCGGTGGCGGCGGAAGACGACCGGCAACTGTTTCATTGCGACCGCCGGAAACGGAACGCGGCAAGCGTCGGGCTGTCGAAGACCTTTTCCAGAAGCGGAGACCCCTCGAGCATCGAAAGGCCGACCCGGTCTTTCTTCAGTTCCATTCCCTTGTGGTATACGATCGCCGTGACGCCGCGCCGCGCAAGCCAGCCGACGGCCTCCGGTTCGGGCAGCCGTTCTCCGTGCTGGTAGTAGAGCATGCGCGGTGTCGGGAAGTAGCCGTTGAGACCGCTCACCGTGGAACGGCGGTGCAGGGACTGCCACTGCATATAGATGAGTTCGCGGTTATACTGAAAAAGATTGTCCCAACTGCTGGTGAACATCGATATCTCCGACACCTCCAGCCGCGGCTGGCCCGGTTCGCGCCGGATGAAGCGCAGCGGATCGTCGAACACGGCCGGGTCCCAGTTCTCCACCTGCATATTGAAATGGGAGGGAAGGTCCATGAACACCTCGTTCGGCGCGGTCGTCGCGACGAAGCGGGCGTAGTCGTCGGGCAGTTCTATATACCGGGCGACCGGCCACGCCTTGAAGGGGATCGGTATATTCTCGACGCCGTGCACGATGAAGACCGCGGCGATAACGGCATAGGCGGCGGCCCGCTTTTTCCCGATCAGGAGGCGCACGAGACGGTCGAGCGACAGTCCCGCGCACAGCGACAGGGCAAGTAGCACCAGAAAGTAGGCGCGGTTGGTGACCCGCATATAGGAAAGGACCGGTATCCACGTGTAGAACGGGTAGAGCGGCGCGGGCGGCAGGAACTCGGCCTGCGGATGATACATCAGGTTGGGGCCGAGCGCGAACACGAACCCGAACGCCGCGATCAGCAGAAAAAGCCGCCGGTCGCGGTTCCACCGCAGCAGACCGTACACCCCCAACGCGGTCACCAGCAAGCCGATGAGATTGCGGTGACGCACGAACCCCCAGTTCTGCGGGAGATCCACCAGCCCGCCGTAGATCGGGTTCTCGGGCAGAGCGGCTATGAAATCGAACGGCATCAGCGAGGTCATCCGCGCGGTGTAGAGCAGGCCGAAGGGATCGATGACATGCAGACGGGTCACCACGAAAAGGTAGAAGAGGAAATAGGGGATGGCGAGACCCCCGTACAGGGCGAGCGCCGCCGCCGCTTCGCGCAGGGAGGGGAGCGGCTCTTTTTTCAGCCGCTGATAGAGCAGTATCGCGGCGAGCAGCAGCGTCTGATAGATAAACACATAGAGCGAGAAGTAGACCTCCAAGCCGCCGACCGCGGCGGCGGCCCAGAGATAACGCCCCCGCCGTTCACGCAGGTGGCGGACCAGCAGATAGGCGGCGGTCAGCGGAAGAGCGTAAAAATAGATGATCGAATCGTCTATATGGGCAAAGGCCATGTTCGAACAGGTGAAGGCGAACCCGGCGAAGATCGGCCCCGCACGGCCCGGCATGAACAGCGTCGCGAAACGGTACACGGCAAAGGCGGTCAGCGCAAAGATGGCCGTGAGATACAGATAGTAGGTCCAGAGATCCGACAGACCGAACAGTTTGAGCAACAGGAACATCGCGCAGCAGCCGGGGGTGGACTCTCCGTAGGCGTGGAGATTCTCGATAGGATACATCGCGCGGCCGTATCGTTCGCCGGTCACCAATTCGTCTATCTTGAGGAGATATTGGTTGGACAGCGATATGAGCAGCCACGAATCGCAGTTGCCGGGAAGCGAGTTCTTCAGCGGGAACTGCAGAAAAAGAGCCCCGAAGAAAACGGTGTAGAGGATGAATACCGCCAGTCCGCGCCGCATGACTACAGCCTCGCCGGCAGAAAAAAGACCCCGAAAAGCAGTGCCAGCGCCAACAGCGCGAACCACGCGGCGTAGAGTTTCGCGGCGGCGGGGACGGTGCGGTCGGTCAGGAGCGGCGGCGTGAAGGAAATAAGAGCGACCGGCACGGCGACGATCGCCAGATCGGGCAGGTCGAGCGGCCGGTCGTGACGCGGCGCGATGAGGTATTCAAAAAACATATAGACCGCGCAGAAGATCACCGCCGGCACTATCGTGCGCCGCCACGCGACACTGCGGCGGAACCACTCTTTGAGCTCGGGCAGGAAAAGCAGCCCCGACAGCACGACGATGCCGCTCAGGAACTGGAACGCGTAGAACTGCTGGGCGCGGAACATCGCCGTCAGTTTGAAGACCGCGTCGTGACTCGGTTCGACCGAGAACCAGCAGAGTCCGGCGGTCAAAAAGGCGCCGTAGAAGGCCACGCCGGTGTTAAGTATCGTTTTGGGGAGACTGCGGGAAAAGTACCACGATATGCCTATCGTGGCGATCAGCAGCGTCAGCAGTTCTGGGAACATCAGGAAGTTCTGTTCGTGGCCGTAGTGGAGTGTCAGAAGTTCGCGCGCGATCTCCGCCGGATCGCTGGACACCAGATAGTTGAGTTTGAACGGGTGGCCGAAGAGGACCGCGTAAAGCGGCGGGATGAATAGGATGATGCCGCCGGGGCCGAGATACATCAGTTGCCCGAACGGCGCCCGCAGTATACGCCGGTAGCAGGCGGCGAAGAAAAGGAAAACATAGGTATACCAGAGAAAACGGTGGATCGCGACCATCGGATTGTTGTTGTCGGTAAGTATCTGCATCTCGACGAAGACCCGGCCGGCGGCCAACAGTTCGAACACCCCGAACAGTATCAGCATCCGCCACGGAAGCGCGATCCGCTCCCACCTGAAAAATGCGGCCAACATCAGGCACGGCCCCCCAGCATATCGACGATCGCCATAAAACCGGTGACGCACAACGCCGCCAACGCGGCCCGTATCAGCCGAGTATACAGGAATGGAAAAGATTTCTCAAGCGGATGGCGCAGCCGGACATGGATAAGCGTCGCCGCGAGCAGCAGCGGCACCGGCAGGATGAAGTAGCGCCCGCCCTGCGCGAGCGCCGCGCCGGACCCCGCCAACAGAAAAAGCGATATGCCCCAGAGCGCTCCGGGCGACAATACCGCCCGGATGGAGCGGCGGCCGGCGGCCGCGTCGCCCGCCGTATCGCCGATATCCTTGAAGATCGTCACCCCCGCGGCGAGCAGGATGAACGACAGTCCGAGCGGCACCTGCGCAGAGTCGCCGGTGATGAAGAAAGGGTGTATCAGTCCCCACGCCGTTATGATCGCCGCGACGAGCGGATGATCCTTGAACTTGAACGGGCCGGCCGAATAGAGCGTACCGAGCAGCGGGATGAGGAGCGCCAGAAAAAGGGCCGCACCACGGAACAAAAGCAGGCTTCCGGCGACCGCGAGCACCAGCAGAAGCGCCGTGTAGACCTGTGCCGCCCGCGCCGTCACCCGGCCCGCCGGGAGCGGCCGTTCCGGATGGTTGATGGCGTCTTCGGTGCGGTCGGTCAACGCGTTGAAGGCATACACATAGTTGTACGGGATGAGGGAGAGAAAGGCGGCGATACCGATATCGCGCAGGTCGAAGGAGCCGCGCGAAAGGTAGGGACCGGCAAGCGCCGTCAGAAAGGTGATGAAGCAGACATCGGGACGGTAAAGCCTGATAAGGGCGGTCACTTTCTCACGCATCGCGGGAAGGCGGTGCCGGCGTTCTCGACCACGATGAAAATGGCGGGGTCGTAAAAGTTGAGGACCCACCGCTCGCCGGTGCCGTTCTCGACCGGGGAGGTGGACCAGTGCGGGCCGCAGAATTTATCGCGCCAGACCGTTTCCCAGTAACAGCCGGCGGGGCCCGGGCCGGTCGCCTTGTTCTCGTCATGGGCGCAGGGATGGTCGTTGTCCTCCTTCGCCCCCTTGTCCTTGCAGGGGTATTCAAGGCACTTTTCGGTCACCTTGCAGCGCCCGCCCGGTTCGAGATCGGGATAGCCCTCGACCATGGCGCGCAGTTCGTCGATGGTCGGCAGACGCCAGTCGAGGAACCCGGCCCATTCCAGATCGGCGCAGTACTGATCGGCCTTGTCGCTGGTTATCTGTTTCAGGTAGGTGATCACATTGTCGGGATCGTAACTCTGCCACATCAGGCGGGTCTCCTTGCCGACGAGCACCTCGTCGCCGTCGATGACCTGCACGGTGTAGGTCTCGTCGAGCGGAGACTCCGGCTCACAGGCGGAAAGGAAGATCGCCGCAGTAAGCACGATCGCGGTCGCGTACAGATATTTCATGCTCTCTCCCGTGGGATCGAACGACGGTCCGCCTGACGGGCGGAACTATTCGTCATCGAGGTTGTTGTTGCGGGACTCCCAACTCATGTGCAGATATTCGCCTATCTTATCCGACACGAACCGGAGGATGTGGATATCGTCCTCGTCGAACGAGGAACTCTCGGTCTTGTTGATGAGTTCTATCATGCCGAAGGTAAGATTGTTGTAGGCGATGGGCGAGGCGACGATGGACTTGGTGGGATACCCGATCTTCTCGCTGATATCCTTGAAAAAGCGCGGATCCCGCTGGACATCCGACACGGCGATGAGGACGTTGTTGAGCGCCGAGAAGCCGGCGATCCCCTGTCCCATCGGCAGTTTGAGCCCCTTGACGCCCCCCGCTTTCGGGCCGCGGCAGGCGACGAAGGTCAGTTCGCGGGCCGCAAGCGGCGCGATGGCCACCGACCCCGAATCGGCCGGTATATGCTTCATGGCGAGATCAAGGAAGAAATCGAGCCCTTCCTGTTCCGGCTTGTCGAACCCGTCGAGCACCTCCTCGAATACCGCCGCGAGCACCTCGTTGGGGTCGCGTTTCCGGAGGGTGCGGCCGATGGCCTCTTCCGGCGCCTTGGCGGCGGCGGCGGTGCGGTTCGGGTCGATCTCGCGGATGAGGAACTTCTTGCCGCTCACCGTTTCGGTGACATGGATCGAACCATCCTCCTTGACATCGCAGAGGATGTTGTTCATCAGATGGCCCATACCGCCGCCTTTCAGGGCGTTCTCGAGGGCATTGAACCAGTTGGCGCCCTCCTCGCGGACGATCATCTCTTTAGAACCGTCGGTCGACGGGAAGTAAATCTCGAATTTCATCGTTCCTCCGGGGCTGGTCGTTCTATAAAAGCTCGCGCGTCATTTTCCTTTATTTTTGGCGGTTAGTCAATTCTTTTTTGATCAGCGCGGTCACCTCCGCCGGATCGGCCTTTCCCTGTGACCGTTTCATGGCCTGACCGACGAAGAATCCCAGCAGGTTATCCTTACCGCCGAGGTATTTCGCGACCGCGTCGGGATTATCGCGTACGACCGCCGCAACGATAGCCGCCGTTTCGCCGCCCGCCATCTGTTGGAACCGGGGGTCGCTCCCTGTTATCTCTCCGGGATCTTTGCCCGTTTCCCGCATCACGCCGAACAGTTCCTTTGCCTGCGGCCCGGTCACCTTTTTGCCGTCGATGAGCGCCGCGAGCGCCGCGATATGCTCCGGCGGCGTCGCCACTTTCCCGAAGTTCTCCTTGTCCTCGACCCGCAGGAGTTCCCCGGCGATCCACGACGCGACGGTACGCCCGCCGGCCGGATAACTCTCCGCCGCCCGCTCGAAGTAGGCGCAGACCGCCGGATAGCCGACGAAGAGATCGAGCAGTTCATTATTGAGGCCGAAGCGTTCCTTCAGCCGCCGCCGTTTGGCGTCGGGCAGTTCGGGAAGCGACGCCCCTATCTTCTCGACGAACTCCGTCGTGATGTGCAGCGGCCCGAGGTCGGGCTCGTTGAAGTAGCGGTAGTCGTTGCGGCCCGATTTCTTGCGCATCGTCTCGGTCCGTTTGAGTTTCGCGTTCCACAGCCGCGTCTCGCTCTCGACCGCTCCGCCGCTGCTCACGATGCCGATCTGCCGCTCTATTTCGTAGTCTATCGCCTTGGCGATGAAGGCGAAGGAATTCACATTCTTCACCTCGGCCTTCGTGAACAGTTCGGCGCTGCCGACCGGCCGTATCGAGACATTGGCGTCACAGCGGAGATTCCCCTCCTCCATGTTGCCGCGGCAGATATCGAGGTACTTGACGGCGATGTCGTAGATCTTCTTGAAATACTGCGCCGCCTCTTCGCCGCTTTTGAGATCGGGATGCGACACCACCTCGATGAGCGGCAGTCCGGCGCGGTTGAAATTGAGGAGCGTCCGTTCTCCCATGTGGGCCGATTTGGCGGTGTCCTCCTCCATGTGTATCCGTTCGATACGGATGTCGCGCTCCGCACCATCGGCTCCGGTGACCGCGAGCCGTCCCTCCGCGCCGATGGGGGTGAAGAACTGCGTTATCTGATAGTTCTTGGGCATATCGGGATAGAAGTAGTTCTTCCGGTCGAAGGTCGAAGTGAGATTGACCCGCGCCCCGAGCGCCAGACAGAAGGCGACCGCCCGTTTGACGAACTCGTCGTTGAGCACCGGCAAGGCCCCCGGCGCGCCGGTGCAGACGGGGCAGATATTGCTGTTGGGCGCCGCATTGTAGTCGCTCGCACAGCGGCAGAAGGCCTTGCCCGCCGTTTTTATCTGGATATGTATCTCGAGCCCGATGACCGCCTCATATCGTGTCATGACGGCACCCCCGCTCGATGGTCGCGAAATCCATGAAATTCTTTTCCAGCCACGCGGCCGCATCGAGTAGCAGGCCGTCCTTCGAAAGGTCGGCCGTCAGTTGCAGTCCGACCGGCATCCGGTCGTGCGTTCCCGCCGGAACGGCGATCGCCGGCATCCCGGTGAGATTCGCCGGTATGGTGAAGATATCCTCAAGGTAGAGGGCGAAGGTGTCGGGCTGCTCGGCCCGCTTGAAGGCGATACCGGCCGTCGCCGGGGTGAGCACCAGCTCGACCTGCCGGAAGAACTCCTGCCACCGCTTGAGTATCACCGTGCGGACCTTCGCGGCGCGCAGATAGTAGGAATCATAGTAGGCCCGCGACAGCACCCACGTCCCCAGCAGGATACGGCGCTTCACCTCGGGGCCGAACCACCGGCCGCGGCTCTGCGCGGTCGTTTCGCGGAAACCGCATCCTTCGGCGCGCGCCGTGTAGCGGATGCCGTCGAAGCGCGAAAGATTGGAACTCGCCTCGGCGGTCGCGACGACCTGATAGACCGATATGACGGTATCGTATTCGGGGAAAGAGAGCGGGACGATGGTCGCCCCCGCCGCCTTCAACTTTTCGATGCAACGGTCGTAGGCGGGACGGACGGCGGCGCTCATGTTCTTTTCGTATTCGGTGATGACGCCGATACGCATCTCCGACGGGGAAAAACCCTTCGCTCCGAACGAAGGCGCCTCGATCGAGGTCGCGTCGTGATGATCGCGTCCCGCGGCGACCTGCATGAGTTCGCGGATATCATCGGGGCGGCGCGCGAATACCCCTATCTGGTCAAGCGAACTGGCGAACGCGGTCAGTCCGTAGCGTGAAAGGGTCCCGTAGGTCGGTTTATAGCCGTAGATGCCGCAGTAACTCGCCGGCTGACGGACCGATCCGCCGGTATCGCTCCCGAGCGCCACATCGCACATCTTGGCCGCGACGGCGGCGGCGCTGCCGCCCGAACTGCCGCCCGGCGTCCGTTCCTCGTCCCACGGATTCAACACATCGCCGTAGGCCGAATAGGTGGTGGCCGAACCCATCGCGAACTCATCCATATTGCATTTCCCCACCACCGTCGCGCCGGCCGCCGTGAGCCGGTCGATAACCGTTGCGTTGTAGGGGGCGATGTAGCCTTCGAGGAACTTCGATCCGCAGGTGAGTTGCAGTCCCGCCACCGCGATATTGTCCTTGACGCCGACGCAGACGCCGGAAAGCGGCCCGGCGCCGCCCTGCGTCGCCGTTTCGGGGACGACCTGCAGGTAGGCGTTGAGCGCCGTGTTGTGCGCCGCGATGCCGGCGTATATCTCTTTTTTGCCGAGCGTTTCCATCACCCCTCCTCCCCGTCGGCGCACGCGCCGCCGCCGCGGTTGACCACCCGCTGGACGACGAGGAATTCCTCGGCGCTCTGGACGAAGGTGCCGCGTATCGCCGCTTCGGCTCCCGACCGCTCCGGCCTGTCGGGCATAAGCGGCAGTTCGCGCAGCGGCAGGGCGAAATAAGGGTCGACCCCGTCGACCGGGACGCGCGAAAGATCTTCGAGGTGTTTGAACATCTTCTCGAAATGGCCGCTCATCGCGGCAAGTTCGGCCTCATCGGCCGTCAGCGCGGCAAGTTCATACACCGCGCGGATATCATCGGACCGTTCTGTCATGGGTTCCTCCGGGGAATATCAGCGTTTGGCGGCGCTTTTGGCCGCGCCCGGCTTCACGCGCACCTTGTCGCCGTCGAAATAGACCTCGAACTCGATATCGTCGCCGAACTTTCTGCGCATCTCGGGGATCTTGGTCTCCAGCATCTGTTTTATCGACTCCGGATCGTATATCTTCCCCATGTGGGCCCGCGCCAGCGCCACATAGCGCTTCGCCGCGTCGGCAAGCCGCATCTCGACATCGTCCAGCGCCTGCCCCTTTTCCGCGATGGCGTCGAAATCGGGCCCCTTTTCCACCATCTCCGCCGGATCTTTGGTGACACCGCCGAAAAAATCGTTGCCCGGTTTGATGCGGCCGTCCTCGATGGCGCGCAGACCGCGCTCCCATTTGATGCGGTAGGTCGAGAAGCGCGACAACAGCATCTGCACTATGTAGCGATCGGCGGAACTCTTGATGCCGTCGGCCACATCGTGCAGTTTTTTCACCTCGCGCTGAAGCCGTTCGTACATCTTGAGCGGCGGCTTTTTCTCAAAACCGGTGAAGTAGAAATTGAAGGCCCGGTCGAGCCTCTGTATGGTGATGGCTACCTCGTCGATCTTGCCTTTGAGATCCATCGGCTATTCGAGTTCGATGAGTTCCTCGGGAGTGGCGAGTTTGGCCGCCTCGACCTCCCACTGCAGTTTGCCGGTCCACTCCACGCCGGTCCGCTCGAAGATATCTTCGGCCGCGTAGCCGGGGATGATGACATCGCGTTTCTCGCCCGGCTTGAGCGGGTAGATCCCCTGCACCTGACGGGTGTAGATGAGGAAGAAGACCTTGTCCATCAGCATCTTGGTGTTGGTGTCGTCCATGAATTTCACGGCGACGCCGATATACGAGAAGGCCTTGTCGCTCTTGTTGGTGATGGTGGCGTCCATCATGTACTGTTCCAGTCCGTTCTCGTACTGGACCGCGCCGTTGCGGACGTTCTCGACGATGATCTTATCCTTGTACTGCTGGGCGGTCTTGATGAGGGTGTCGTCTATCGGGATCTCGATCGCCTCCCATTCCCGCTGCTTCTTTATATCGTCGAGCCGTTCGCGGAGGTTGATCATCCACTGGTCGCCGTACTTCACCGCGAAGAACTTTATCTGCGCGCCGGGCAGTTTGTTCATCGCCTCCTTGGCGCCGGTGAATTCGGTGAAGATGGCCACCTTGTCGCCCTCCTTGCTGATCTGGGGCGGGTTGAACTTCAGGAACATCGACAGCGAGTTTATCTGACGGGCGTCGCCCAGCCAAGTCTCCTGCTCTATCTCCTTTTTCGACTCTTCGTCGACCAGTTCCCACGCCGCATCATAGTTCTTCGCCTTGATGAGGTCATAATACTTGTCCACCAGTTTCTGCGCATCGTGCTTGGTCGAGCAGGAGACCAGCGCGAACAGCAGCGAACAAATGAGGATAACGGCATTTCTCATGTTTTTTCTCCGGTTGTTACCTTACAACAGAACTCTTCATTCCGGTGAGTATAAAAAGGCGCCTGCGGCAAGTCAATAAAATTTGCGGACTTCCGAAAGCGGGCTATACTGGTCCGTCCGTTGTGCTAAGTGGGGAGAAAAAGATGTATCCGACGAGGCTTTCGATCGTTGCGGCCGTGGTCCTGTTGTCGTTCCTGACCGCCTGCGAGATAAAGGAGAAGATGCCCGACGATGCGGTCGTGCTCGAACAGGTCATCTTCATCGACGAGGTCCAGCAGGGTATCCCGCAGACCATTCAGATGCCCAACGGCACGGTGGTCACCTACAAGATGCCGGTGAAACTGGCCGACGGCGATGTCATCAAGATCCGCGAGATGCCGGGCGAACGCCCCTACTACATCAAGGTGAAACTGCAGAAGAGGGAACCGAATGCCAAATAGTCTGCTCGCCATCACCGGCAACATCGCCACCGGCAAGAGCTATGTCGCCGATATCCTGCGGCGCGATCATGCGTTCGCCCATGTCAACGCCGACGAGATCGGTCACCGCGTCCTGCGCCTGCCCGAGGTGAAAGAGACGTTGCGGACCCAATTCGGCGATACGATCTTCGCGGGCGGCGAAGTGGATCGGCGGCGTCTGGGCACCGTCGTGTTCGGCGACCCGGCGAAACTCGCGGCGCTGGGCGACCTCACCCATCCGCTCATCATCGGGCGGGCGCGGGAGGAGGTAAAGACCCTTCTGGAGGCGGGGCACCGGGTCCTGTTCGAGGCGGCGGTACTGTTCGAGGCGGGCTGGGAGAAACACTTCCCGGCGACGCTCCTGACCGTCTGTCACGAATCGGAACAGATGGAACGGCTCATCCGGCGCAACCTCTGCACCGCCGACGAGGCGCTCCGCATCATCCGCGCCCAGATGCCGCAGGACGAGAAACTCGACCGCGCCACCTATGTGATAGACACCACCCACGGGCCGCGCGCCTTCCGCAAGACGCTGGAACTCATTGTAAAAGATATCGTGGAGTAACTCACCCCTGCTTCGTCGCGACACCCCCGCTTCGCTGCCCCCTGCATCAGGGGGCCTCTATTGAAAGGCTCCCTGTCGCAGGGAGCTGGCGCGTAGCGACTGAGGGTGTTCTAGAATTTCTTCAGCACCTTTTCCATCCGCTCCATGCCGTCGGCGATCGCGTCGGCATCGACATCGAGGAACGGGCGGAACCGCACCGAACTGGTCCCCGACGGCAGGATGATGACCTGCTCCTTCTCGCGGCAGAGCTCAAGGAACTTGTTGCGGATATCGTGCGACGGCATCGTGAAGGCGCAGAACAGCCCGCGGCCGCGGACATTGGTGATCATGTCGTGTTTCTTGGCGAGCGTCGCAAGAGCCGTCTGCAGCACCTTGCCCATCTTGGCGGCGTTGTCGACCAGTTTCTCGTCGCGGATGATCTTGAGATACTGCGACGACCGGACCATATCGACGAGATTGCCGCCCCACGTCGAATTGATGCGCGACTCCTCGGCGAACACATTCTTCGGAACCTTGAGCACCCGGTCGCCCACCATGATGCCGCAGGTCTGGAACTTCTTGCCGAAGCAGAGGATATCGGGCGCGACGCCGAAGTGTTCGAACGCCCACATCTTGCCGGTCAGCCCGCCGCCCGTCTGCACCTCGTCGTAAATCAGGAGAAAATCGTACTTGTCGGCCAGCCGCCGCAGTTCCCTGAAGAACTCGGCGCGGAAATGGTTGTCGCCCCCCTCGGCCTGAATGGGTTCGATGAGGAGCCCCGCGATGTCGGCCCCCTCTTTTTTGCAGATCGCCTCTATCTCCTTGACCACCGCCGCTTCGCGCGCCGCGACATCCTTGAGCACCGCCGGGGTGACCGGGAAGGTCAGGTAGGGGTTGTCCATCCGCGGCCAGTCGAATTTCGGGAAATACATCGTCTTGCGCGGATCGGCGGTATTGGTCAGCGACAGCGTGTAGCCGGTGCGGCCGTGGAACGCCTGCTTGAAATGAATGATCTTGGTCCCCACCTCCTTTTTGATCCCTTTGGCCATGTTCTTGCGGATCTTCCAGTCGAACGCCGTCTTGAGGGCGTTCTCGACCGCCAGCGCGCCGCCGTCGATGAAGAACATCTTCTTCATCATCTTGGGCATCGCGATCTCGCCCATCGTCCGGACGAATTCGGCGTAGGCGACGGTGTAGAAGTCGCTGTTGGACGGTTTGTGGAGCGCCGAGAAGAACAGGTCGCCCACATAGTTGCCCTTCAGGGTCTTCGGGTGATTGTAGCCGATGGGCATCGAGGCGAAGAAGGAAAAGAAGTCGAGATAGTATCTTCGGCTTTTCGCATCGTACATATAGGAGCCGCGACTCTTCATGGTGTCGACGACCATCGGGTAGCCGTCGGCGAGTATGTACTGGTTCAGGACCGCGTGCACTTGACGCGGCGTAATGGTCCGTTTCTCAGCCATTGATGCCTCCATCGGTATCGGTTTCTATGAACGAGCGGATCGTCGTTTCGAGCCGTTCGGCGAGTTGTTTGCGATCGGCCCCCCGGTCGGGCGGGATGGAGGGGAACACCTTGACATGAACGGTGCCCGCGCGGACCGCGTTCTCCCCCTTGGGCAGCACGATGCCGGTGCCGCGGATGGCCACCGGCAGTATCGGCACCCCCGCATCGGCGGCGAGCGCCAGCCCGCCGGTCTTGAAGTCGTGTACCTTGCCGTCCAGACTCCGCGTCCCTTCGGGGAAGATGACCAGACTCCACCGTTCGAGCCTCTTTTTCGCGTCGTGCAGCGACCGCACCGCCCCGCGCTTGCTCGTCCGGTCGACCAGCACGTGGTCGAAGAAATAGAACATGGCGCCGAACAGCGGGATGCGCGCCAACTCCCTTTTCGCGAAGTATTTGGTCTCCACCGGGATCACCGCCATGCAGACCGGGATATCGAAGAGGCTTTGATGATTGGCGACCACCAGATAACGCCCGTTCCGGTCGACATGCTCCAGCCCCTCGGTCACGATGCGGATGCCGTTCCCGGCGAAGAGCAGGCGGCCGTAGGTGCGGAAGAACCAGTGCCCCAGCCCCTTGCCGGTGAGCAGGTGGAGCGGATAGACGATATGACCGACGATGGTCCAGAGGAACGAGAAGAGCAGCGAATAGAGATAGCGTATCATGGCTTTTCCGCCTCGGCCGCCGCCGGCTCTTTCTTTTCCTCCTTTTTCTCCTCTTCCTTGAGGAGTTCCTTCGCCGGCTGAAAACCTTTCGTCTTCACCCCGATGAATATCTCGCCTGCCCCGTCCACCTGATTGCGCTCGGTGAAACGGAGCGGGCGGTTGAGGGTGAGCGACGGCCATTCGGCGCTCTTGAGTTGCCCGAGGAACGCGGCCAGCGTACCCCCGCCCCCCTTTTCCTGCGCCGAAAGGACCAGCGCCCCTATCTCGGCCAGCGTCTGCTCGATGGCGTACGGCGGCCGCTGGAACTTCGCGGTGAAGATCTCGCTGAAACTCTTCCACGCGGCGTTCGTCTCGCCGATATCCTGTGACGGCGCCGCCAGCGTCATACCGTCGATGAGCTTATTGATATTCTTCTCGAACGATGCGTCGCCCTTGACCTCGGACGGCGCGGCGACCGTTATGGTGTTGATCTCCCACGACAGGTTGAACTCGGTCCGGAGGGTGTTCTGATTCTCCCGCACGCGGTTGCGTTCCCAGCCGGACTGATAATCGAATTCGACATTCTTATAGACGAACGCCGGCAGCAGCGCCGCCATCTGTTCGGGGCTCCCCAGAACGAACAACGCATCGAAATCGGCCTGCATCGGCGTCACCTTCGCGATGCGATCGAGCGCCCGCTTCATCATGGTCGAACTCTTGTATTTGTCGGCGTTCTCCTGCCGGAACCGGTAAAGCGCGGAATTATATCCCTCCGGCATCGAGAGCAACTCCTCCACATCGTCCAGCAGCGCCTTGTCGCCCGGCCCGAAAGCGAGCGCATCGGTCACCTGTCCGCCCGCCGCCTCGACCGCCTGCCAGTAGAGATCGCGCAGACGCCGCCCCCGAAGATCATCGGGATAGGCAATCGCGAACCGTTTCTTCTCGCGGCTCGCCAGCCACGCCGCGATGTCGGCCGCTTCGCGCTCCTTGGTGTATTTCAGGTTGAACAGGAATCCCGGCGTATCGGAGAACCACGGCGTGAAGGCGATGAGCGGCAACGGCGCAGTGACCGACAGACGGGCGAATTCATCGACCGCCACCTCGCTGAACAGCGGCCCGATCCCGACGAAACATTTCTGCTCCCGGGCCTTTGCCATCGCCTGCGCCGCCTCGTCACCCGTCAGAAAACGATGTACGGACGGTACGATCCCCGCCTTTGAATATTCCTTGAAGAACCAGTCGTAGAAAACCTCGACCACCTCGTTGACCTTGCGCCACTTGTCGTCCTCCGACAGGAACAGACAGACGCTTCGCCAGTCGGGCGTGTAACTGCCGTCCAACAGCACCATCGGGGCGGGCGGCGGCGTTTCAGGAAGGGGCGGCGCCATCTCGGGCAACGCCTCGGGGGTCGCCTCCGCGGCGGCCGGCTGTTGCGCCTCCGGAACTTGCCCGGCGGAAACTTGGGGAGCATCGGGAACGGGCGAAACGGCAACGGGCGCGGAGGCTCCGTCGAACGAAGCAAGCGCCGCGGTGAAGGCCGCGCGCGTCTCGGGACCCTTGGCGAGGAAAGCATCCAACTCGCCCCGGACCAACTGCTGTTTCACCTCATTGAGTTTCGAATACCACTGCGCCGCCTTCGCGGTGTCGCCACGGTACAGATACGACAGGAACACGATGCGCGACGCCGGTATCTTTTCCTCTTTGGTGAGCGACAGATAGACCCCCAGCATGAAATCGAGCGCACCGTCCCAATCACCCGCCGCAAAGGCCGCTTCGGCCCCCAGCTTGCGGGCATCGCGCAGATAATAGCCCTTTTCGGGAAGATCCTTGAGCAGCGTCACCGCCCGTTCGTACTTCGCCTGCTTGGCAAGCGACCGGGCGAGGAAATAGCGCAGTTCCCCCTGCTGTGCGCCGCTCCACTCGCGGGTAAGCAGATTGCGGATCTTTTCTTCGCAGACCGCGGGAATCCCCTTCGCTTCGCAGAGAATGATATCGTTGCGGACCGTGTCGAACGACACCGGTTTTTCGACGGCCGTTCTCTGCACCGAAGAACAGGAAACGGCGAGCATCGCTATGAGGAACAGGCACGAGCGCCGCATAGGCGAACCCCTATTTTAAGCCGGAGCGATACTATCAGAAGAAAGCCAATAATCAAGGAAACAGAACTGAAAAATAAGTTGACAATCGGGCCCTTTTCATCAATATAGTACCGCTTTGTTCTTTCACAACGGAGGAGTGTCCGAGTGGTCTAAGGAGGCGGTCTTGAAAACCGTTGAGGGTCGTGAGATCTTCCGTGGGTTCGAATCCTACCTCCTCCGCCATTCAATACATGGAGAGGTGTCCGAGTTTGGCCGAAGGTACTCGCCTGCTAAGCGGGTGTGGGACCCAAATCCCACCGAGGGTTCGAATCCCTCCCTCTCCGCCACTTGACGTCACTAATGCGCCCGTAGCTCAATTGGATAGAGCATCTGACTACGGATCAGAAGGCTGGGGGTTCGAATCTTCCCGGGCGCGCCACTTATTATAACGGGTTAGGTCCTACGGGGCTTAACCCGTTTTTCTTTACCGTCTCGCCACTAGGGCGTTATAACGAACCCTCATCCGACCTGCGGTCACCTTCTTCCTCAACAGGTACAAGGACTTCTGTCTACCCCACCACTTCCGCTATCTTATCGGCCGCTTCCTGCTTCAATCTTTCGTGATCGCGCAGCATCGTCGGGACCACCGCGCCGGGGAGCGTCGTCGCGCCGTTCGCTGCGGCCGCTTTGCCCATCTGTCCCAGCGCCCGGGTGCCGCCGAGGCAGGCGCAGGGGAAACCCATCGTCGCGAAGGGGATCACTTTCTTTCCCTTGAGGTCGCCGAGCGACTTGAGATAGGAGAGGATGACGGGGGAGGCGGAGAAGGCCCAGACGGGGCCGCCGACCAGCAGGAGGTCGTACGGGGCGATGTCGGGGCGGTTGACGATGCGGAAGGGTTTGTTGGGGGCCTCTATGTCGGGGTCGATGGTGAGGTGGTGGAGAGAGACGCCGTGGTTGAGTTTCTTGAGGCGTTTCTCGATGAGTTGGGCGAGGGCGAGGGTCCGGCCGGTCTTGGAATGAACGATGATACCGATGCGCATGGGGACCTCCACTGAATAGGAACCGTAATGACGGCGGCATCATGCAACGGGAGGAACGGAAAGTCAAGTAACGCCCTCCCCGAACTTGACGCGCGGGCTGACTCCTGTTAAAAATCGTACGGGCAACAGGGAGGGTCCCATGGCGAAACTCTATTTCCGGTACGGTTCGATGGGGGCGTCGAAGAGCACTAACTGCATCATGGTCGCCTACAACTATAAAGAGCGCGGCCAGAATGTGGTCATTTTCAAGTCGGCGGTCGATACGCGGTCGCACACCGGTTTCATCGAGTCGCGCACCGGGATGAAGTGGCCCTGCGTCGATTTCACCGCCGATTATCGGTTCAGCATCGAGTCGGTCAAGGCGTCGGCGGGGATGGACCGGATCTCCTGCATTCTCATCGATGAGGCGCAGTTCCTCACCGAGGAGCAGGTGTTACAGTTGAGCGATATCGTCGATTATGCGGGGATACCGGTCATCTGCTACGGGCTACGGACCGATTTCCGGTGCGAGTTCTTTCCGGGCAGTTCGGCGCTGATGCGCTATGCCGATGAGTTGGAGGAGATACCGACCATCTGCTGGTGCGGGAGGAAGGCGCGGCTCATTGCGCGGATAGCCGGGGGGAAGATGGTGAAGACGGGAACTCAGATACAGATAGGCGGCAACGAGAGTTACATTTCATTGTGTCGCCGGCATTGGAAGGAAGAGAAACTCGGCTGATCGGCCGGTCCGTTAGAATCAAATCGGTCAAACACGGCGGGAAAAATCAGGAAAGGAAGTAGGTCTCAGTCGTGGACGGCAGCAACTCGACGATGTCGGTGAAGCCGCGATCCATGGCATACAGACGCGCCGTCCTGCCGGTATTGTCGCGTATCTCGGTGTTGGCACCGTATTCGAGGTACAGTTTTATCACATCGATCTGTCCCCTCATCGCCGCCTGGATAAGCGCCGTTTCGCCGAGGTCGTTCTGCAGGTTGATGTTGGCGCCGGCGGCGAGCAGAAGGTGGCCGCGTTCGGGGAGGCAGGTGACGGTGTAGTGCAGCGCGGTATTGCCTTCGTTGTCGCGGATATCGGGTAGCGCCTGCGCCTCTGCGAGCAGGAACTTGATCATTTTCAGCGTTTCCAGATAGGCGCCGTTCTCGAAATGGTCCCGCACTTTGTCGCCCAGCAAGCGCACTCCCTTGGCGCAGGCGATCATGAGCGGCGTGAGTCCTTCGTGGTTCTTTTTGTTGATGTCGCCGCCTTCGCTGAGGTACTTCCGGATGTGGTCGTAGCGGTATTCGCTGACGGCGTCGAAGATGTTGAGGGGCGGGAGGTAGAGGATCTTTTTGATGATCCAGAAGATGGCGAAAAGGAGCAGAACGAAGATGGAGACGGTTAAAAGTATCTTGGGATCAATGGTTTGACCGTTGAACCACGGCATCTTCGTTCACCCGATGAGAACTGCAAAAACATCGTGCCGGGAGCGGGGAGGAAAGTCAAGAAAGGGGGAAATCTATAAAAATTTAGATGCGACCCCGTCGGGCCCCCTCCTGATACTGATACCTGATATGTCCTGCTATCACTCGTCCATCTGACTCGCAACTGTCTAGATGCGTTTCAATGGCAATTCGGCCTTAACCTCATCGTCAAGTCGTTCGTAGTTGGCGAATAGTGCTTCCAGCAATTCCTTTTGAGTCCATAGGCGTACACGGAAAAAACTGCCAGCCAGTTCTTTGGCCACATTGCTCTTGAACCACAAAGAGGCCTTCTTGGGCTCCAAACTTGGCAACCGCGCCTAAAAGTTTGTCAACGGTCGGTCTATCGATAGGTGCATCTTCCGATTTCACTTCGACACAAAGTCGCGGCGAACCGAACCCAAGTGGTCCGGCCCCAGCAAGAATGTCGACGCCACCATCAGGGCCATCTGGACTCAAGTAGGTCGTATATCCTTGCGCTTTTAATATCGCCTCAACCAATCTATTCATGCTATTTCCTTTGAATCTAGCGGAGATCAACTGAGCAATCTGGTCATGTGCCAACACCTCAAGATCGGTGTCTTCCGCCTCTTCGTCGCTTGTTGCTGTCGTATCGTTTGTTTTTATTGCGGTTTTCAATGTTTCCGGCTTCCAACCGCTTAATTTCATCTCACGCAAACGCGTTTCAGCATTGTTTCGCTGAATTCGGCATATGGTTAAAAATGCCCCAAAGGTATAGAGTAAATCTTTCCCGAAGTTTGAACGAGGAATTGCCTCACCAATCCATTTTACTGCTCTCCAATGATAAAAAGGGTTGGGGCCATCTGCCTCGAATTGATAGTTTCCTATAATCTCTCCTATCTGGATTGCTGGTTGTGTTTTCAACGGAACGACAACCCAATCCCCCTTTTTCATGTCGTGAGCGAACGGCCAGAGTTGGCCAATCCAGTTATATAAGCGTTTGACCTTGGCGTCAGGATGTATTTCGGACAAGATATTAAAAAGAGCCTGTCTATCATCAAGTCTCGCAAGATTGTGTGCTAGTCCATCCCATGTGACATACACGCGATTCTCTGCGATGAACTTCTGTTCGTACTCACCATACGAACCCGCGCGAACTAACCAAATTGCCATGATATGCTCCTTTTAGTGAATAACAGTATTCTTAATATAAGGAAGCTTTGCCTGATCAAAAAAATGAAAGGCGTCTGCCCCGATAAGCAAGCCCTCTGGTATCAGCTCTTTTCTGTCTTGGCAACTTCTCACTACCGCTCCCCCTCCCAACAGGCTTGTTTTCATTCCTTCGCCACCACGGTGTCGTATCCCCCGTAATGGGTCAGCCCCTCGTGGCTCTCGATACCGGTGTAGCGAAGCGAAGCGTCTTCGTACCGACGGAACGCGAATACCGCTTGATTCATTTGCAGGGTGTTGAACACATCGAGGCTTACGAGCAGATGAAAATCTTTGACCGTCAGCCCGGTGACGGTTAGGAATAAGTCGGGTTCCAATTTGGTGATGACATCCTGTAGTGTGTTCTCGCGAAAATCGGTCAAGTACATGAATGCCGGGATGCGAGTGGCGAATTTGATCAACTTCTCCTGAACGAGTTTGCGTTTTGATTTGTACTCTTTTTCCGCTTCGGTGAGTTGCTTCTTCTGCTTGTTCGTCAGGTCTTTTCCCTTTGCCTTATTCTTGAGTTCCTTGACCTTGTCGCTCTTATTGATGATTGTCTCGATGATGTTGGCGCCGAGCGCACGCCAGCCCTCGATACGCTCCACGGCAGCCCTTGCTTCAGGATTGTCCATAACGCGCCGTAAGGTATTGTTGTCCACATTCACCAGAAGAGCGGACTGCCACTTACGGGCCAAAAGCGTGGCCGAGGTGCCTGCCATTGCAATGTCGAGGATGCCGCCGGCATCTATCTGTACCATATTGGCCCCGTCATAGGCCAACACCGGTAAGAACGACACAAGATCCTTGACCGCATTTTCAGGATTCGACTCGTCTGGCGAAAGGCCGATCCCATATTCGGACAGTTGCCGTAGCGCACGGGTAGGCGCAAAGTCGAACACGAAACAGGCGGGCTTGAGTATCTCCTCCTCGTTTGGATTGTCGCCATTGGGATTTTTGATAGACCACGGCGACTGCACACGGAAAGCGGCTTGAAAATAGGTCTCGGGCGACTTGAGATTACGAAGCATCAAGATGGATGACCACTGTGGCACGGTTACGCCAGTCGTGAGTTTTCCGCACGAGAGCGTGATCGTCTTGGTCTCGAATCCGCTCCCGATGGCTTTGCGAACGGGAGGTAATGCATTTAATCCGATGCCCGCCGATGTACCAGCGGCGACGACAACTTCGTATCCGTGCCAGAAGGTGTTGTGCCGCTCGGCTAGCAGGTTCGCCATTGCGTGGCAGGATGCGACATTGGGAAGAAACCAGAATGAATGTTGGAGGTACGGTAACAGTCGGACATCCGAATAGGGAAACGGCGGTCGTGTACCGGTTTTAAGGCTCTCTGCCGTCTGCGGAAGATAGGAGCCCCGGATGATCTCCAGCCACTTCTGCACATCGCTCTTATGAGTGAACTGTGCCTTTTTACCCTTGCCGGTGGCCGCGAAGAATGCATTGAGATCGAATTCATCGAATTCCCCGCCGCTTGCTATCGCCAGCAATTCGTCAGGCATTTGGTATGTCAGCAAGCGTAACTGCGGTAGCGCACCATAGGGATTCAATTTGCCGGGATTTTCTGCCGGGAATTCTTCTTTGGCGCGCTGTTCGTCGGTGTAGGTCCAGTTGAAGATCGCCTCTTCGATGAATTCGCCCGTTGCCAGCGC
>ERZ1645192.509-NODE-509-length-32196-cov-5.116362_pt1 | contig 32196 bp, 30 predicted proteins | sample MGYA00575354_ERZ1645192 | MGnify/ENA primary metagenome ERZ1645192 (study PRJEB40844, sample SAMN11349763) | freshwater sediment metagenome | isolation source: river sediment | host: Sediment | place: India: Faizupur Khadar , New Delhi | collected 2017-02-21 ...
ACGACTTACATGCCATGGGCCGGTCTCGTTTGTATGGGACTGCTGACCGTCGGGGGCTGTACGACGCGACCTGCTGCGTCGCCAACAATGTCCGAGGCAACGCGACTCTGCGGGCAAGGCTACACCTTCCCGACTACGGTGGTTTCCGTCCAATCTGGTCCGCAATGGCTTCTGTCTCGTCCCGCTCGATGCCCAGAGCCAACACCCCTGACGCAGGTCCCAAACAAACCGTTGGTGGCGGATCTCACACCGAAACCGATTAAGGCGGTGATGCATCGGCTCCAGACATTGCCGACGTTTTCTGCGGGTGCGCTGGCAGGCCGTCCAGGTGACATGTCTCGCGCTGCGGTGAGCAGCGTGGACAAACCAGCACCTCCTGGTTTCACAGGAAGGACGTCCCCGTCCGCCTGTCGTCGCGATCCTGAGGTGCGGCATCGAACCGTTTTGTTTGCCATGGGTTCGGCTGCTGTACCGGAGCGTGCGCAACGAGACTTAACGGAACTGTCCACAGAGGAGGTCTTCTATCTACGGGTGGAGGGATACACCGATCCGACGGGGTCTCGGGAGACAAACGAAGAACTTGGGACGGCTCGGGCACACGCGGTGGCGAAAGCATTGCAGGCTGGCTTGAAGGTCTCGACTCAGGTGGAAGTGGTCGGCCGCGGAGGCTGCTGCTTTATGCCGAACCATGCGGACAGTCGACGCGTGGAGATCACGATGCTGCTGCGAGGTAGGTGTGGAGATCCCTCATCGGTTGAGGAGCGATCCCAAATACCTCCAGTAACATCTGTTGTGTCCACTGGTGTCACAGGCGACTCAGTAAAACCATAAGGAGAGGCTGAGGAGGATCATGGCTATGCTGGAATGAACTAAGGGCGCTCATTCGGTTTGGCAACCACACGTCTTGTAAACAGTGAGCGACGAGCCAGAGGAGGGGCTGGAGTATGGGCAACGTCTTGAAGAGAGTGACCGGAGAAATGTGGCGAATGAGTCTCTTGTTGGGGCTCATGGTGCTTGCCTCGTTTGTGGTTCTGGCCGTGCCCGCGTTCGCAGGTGCGGATGCGACGTTTGGTCCGCTGGTCACGTTGTTGACCAACTATATGCAGGGGTCGCTGGGGACGTTGTTAGCCCTGGTGGCGGGGGCGATCGGGTTGGGATCGGCGATGGCGGGCCGGTGGGCCGGCATGTTCACCGGATTCGGTGTGGCGGCAGCAGCCTTCTATATCCCCAACATCATTCCGACCATTACCACGGGACTGATGTAAGCGGGCGGTACAGGCATGGTGTCGTGACGGCGGGACAGATCATGGCCCCGCCGTCACAATGAAGCAGAAGAGGGACAGATGAACGGCACATTTATTCCACGATATCTCGATAGCCTGCCCCAGATCTTTTGGTGGGAGATTGATGAGTTGGCCGTGCTCTTTGTGTGCATCTTTCTCGGCATTGTCACGAAGTTCCTGACCTACCTGATAGTGGTGGGGATCGTGAGCACGTTGATTTTGTCGAAAATGAAGAACGGGAAATCCGAGGGATTCCTCTTCCATTGGGCCTATTGGTCTGGTGTGCCCACGTTTCAGCTGACGGGATCACCTCACGGAACAACCCGAGAGATGATGGAGTAACGACGATGACAATCGAGCTGTGGAAATCAAAATTGCATAACGCCCAGGTCTTGAATCTGGTGTTCGCCGCCCTGGCAACAGTATTAGCGGTGGCGTTGGTGGCGAACGGATTGTTTCGGCAGAACGTCGCGGTTCATGTGGTGCCGATCAATCCGACGCAGGAATATTGGGCGAACGCAATGGGCGGCGACGAGTATTACAAAAAGTCCATTGCCATGGCCATGTTGCCCTGGATTGCCAATGTCACGCCGGCCTCTGTTGAGTTTCACCATCGGCAGCTTCTGCAGTGGGTACCGTCAAGCCACTATGGGCTTATGTCAGAGTCTCTCGGGGCGGAGGCCGTGTACGTGAAGACCAACAATCTCAGTCGTGTGTTTTTTGTGACGGCTAGTCGTGTGGACGGGGACGTGGCCGTGTTCGAGGGCATTGAGCGCCGATTTGTGGGAAAGAGCGAGATACGGGAAGAGGAGCGGGAGTACCGTATCTCGATGCGGTGGGATCAGGGCAGGCCGTGGGTGGTTGGGCTCTCTGCGGCTCATTTAGATCGTTCACGGCAGGATAGTCAATCAGATCCGGCAAAGGGGTAGGGGGAGACGTATGACATCCAGCGTGTATCGAGACTCGAAGCACCGGGCGATGGCGATGTGCGTCCTTGGCCTGCTGTTGTTTCTGTCTTGGGCCAGGTCGGTAGGAGCTGCGGTGGTGGTTGGTGATGAGGGTGCGACGTCCCTCACATTGTCTGGAAGAGATTTGAACGTCCTGACCTTTCCTGCCCCGATTACCATGGCGACGAGCTCTAGGGCGGATCTCAAAGCGAAGCCGGAAGGGCGCAACTTGATTGTCCAGGTGAAGACTGGCCCCGCTGATCTGGTCGTGATGGCCGGCGAGCAAACCTACGTCTTTGAGGTCGGGGTGAGCGTGTCGTTAGGCGCGCAGACCATTAGTATTGAAGATAGGCGCGTGGGGACTGTGGTCTATGACACGGATCCTGCTCGCCAAGCCGCTGACTATGTGGATGGGCTACTCGAGACTTTGCAGATGGCTGCGCGGGGAGCGTTACCGAAAGGGTATCGGCAGACGTCGATTGCCGAAGAACGGTATCCGAAGTGGCTTGAGCTGAAGGTGGTGCAGGGAATCGAGTATCGAGGGCCGAAGTACCGGGTGATTGTGTATCGATTGGTGAATACCGCGGGACACAAATACACACTGCGGGAACAAGAATTCCTGACCGGGGTTCAAAAAGCAATCGCCTTAAATCGCGAGGTGGTCGAGTCAGGGGAAGAAGTGGTGGTGTACCTGCTGGATGACGCACCGCCTGAACCGCCCAAACCCAAGCCCGAGCCGAAAGTGGATCCAGACGCAAAAAGCTAACCTCAGACCGGAGACCTAGGATGGCATCGATTAAACCGACGGAGAGCGCGATTCTCAACCCTGGCGACCCGATTCGTCCAGAGAAACCCGCTCCATCCAAACTGCTCGCGGGAGTGGTTCTGGTGGGTGGGTTCATCGTGCTGAGCATGGTGCTTCAGCAATTCCGAGGGAATCAACCGGGGATTGTCCGTGGGAAGTCTCCAGCCAAGACCGTGTCGATCAATCGCGAGGAAACCGACAAAGAAATTTATATGAAAGACGCCGGGGCCAGGATCGAAGCGTTGGAGCAGCAGCGGGATCAAATGCGGAGATTGTTGGAGCAGGACGGACGAGACAAGACCGAGATTAAGACTCAGTTGAGTGACCTGCAGAAGCGGATTGAGTCAGTGGCGCGGTCTGGTGGCGTGGTCTCAGCCGGGACGAAGAGTGGCGCGTTGCCGCCGCTGCCGCCTCCGCTCAGTGCCAATCCCGTGGGTGGAGGAAGTGCGACGCCTGTCTCGACCATGCCGGTTCCGAAAGGCCCCATTCCGGTGCAAAGCACCCCGAAACCGGCAGGCGGGACGCTACCGGCCCCTGGGGCCGGGGGCGGGTTGAACGAGGGGTTTCAGGTATTTCGGCCAGAGATAGTGCCTGGCGCCAAAAAGAACGAGAAGAAATTGTGGCTGAATACGGGGACGATTATTCCCGTCAAATTGCTTTCTGGCATGGATGCACCGGCCCGTTCGACGGGGGCGCAGGGTGGGGGCACCTCCGCAAACAGTCCCTACCCGGTGCTGATGATGGTGCGTGACATCATGAAGCTCCCGAATGAGGCGAGGATTGATGCGAAGGACTGTTTCCTAGTGGGAGAAGGCTTGGGAGATTTGTCCTCGGAACGCGTGATGATTCGTGGCAATGCCTTGTCGTGCGTGAAGAAGAATGGGGAAGCGGTAGATATCGAATTGAAAGGGTTTGTGAGTGGGGAAGATGGCAAACAGGGAATGCGTGGGCGGGTTGTCTTGAAAGAGGGGGCATTGTTGGGTCGCACGCTGCTCGCTGGTTTTGTGTCAGGCATCTCCCGAGCCTTTATGCCCTACCAGTCGGGATTTTTCGTCGCACAAAGCCCGAGCCAAGCCTTCAACTTACCGCCGGCCGGGCCTGTGGCGATGTCGGGAATGGCCGGTGGTGCCGGTCGGGCGGCTGAATTGTTGGCTCGCCACTACAGCATGATGGCTGCCTCCATTTTCCCGGTGATTGAAATCGACGCGCAACGGGAAGTGGATTTCATCGTTGGGACAGGACGTGAGTTAGAGGGGTTCTTCCAGTAATTCGTAGTGTGAAAGGGGGCATGATGGCGATGAGACGATCCTATGAAAAGATAATCGCGGGGCTGGTGTGTGCCGTGTGTGTGTCGGTTGCGGGAGAGTCGATCCTGAGAGCCGAAACGGATGATGCCGTGAGGCCTATCAAAACGGTGATCGAGCAAAAGTTTCCTGGCATGAAAGTGTTGCGAGTGTCCAAGACGGAAATTCCTGGATGGCTCTTGGTGGAGAGCGACAGTGACCGGGTGGAAAACTATATGTACGTGCATGAGTCTGGGCGGTACGTGCTCTCCGGGGCACTCTTCGATATTCAAATGGGCCGAAATGTTACGCAAGAGTATGTGAGAGACCGTCAGCAGGCGCTCTTGGCAGGAATGGATACCTCGAAAACCATTCTGTTGTCTCCCATGCAATCGAAGTTGGAGCGTCCGGTGCTGGTCTTTGACGATCCAGACTGTCGGTTCTGTCAGCAGTTTCATCCGGAGGTGCAGAAGCTTGTTGAGGCAGGTGTTCCGGTGGCCGTGGTTCTGTATCCACTGGTACGGACGCATCCGGATGCCTATCGCAAGTCTGTCGCCATTTGGTGTGCTCCCGATCAAGCCGAGGCGCTTGGGCGCGCGCTGATGTCAAAACCAGTAATGGGTGAGGTAGGGGCTTGCAGTCATCCGATCGACGAGAACATCAAATTGGGGAAGCGTTTGGGAGTGAACTCCACCCCAATGGTGTTTTTGCCAAATGGACAATCGTTTGCCGGCTATCGTCCTGCCAGTGAAGTATTGGCTTTACTGCAGATAGAGGCCCAGCAGAAGTAGAGAAGTCGAGTGGGCGGATTCTGGAGGAGGCATGCGACATGATGTCTGGGTATATCAGGCGCTACATCGCGCGAGGCGAATCATGGTACAGCTTGGGATCTGGGGCAGCTATGGGCCTGTCTGTCCTTCTGGCGGGCTGTGGGGGCTATGAGTCTAATTTCAGTTGTAAGGGGTATCCGGATCAAGCGACGTGTGAGTCCGTCTCGGAAGCCTACGAGAAGCGGTTCTCTGCTGGGCAGAAGGTGACGCAGTACACGAAAGACCAAAAGGGCGTTGGACAAGACACCAGCTCAAGCTCTGGCCCTGGTCAGGTCACTCCTCCGATGATCTTCAGCGGCAAGCCGGACAGCGCCATAGGCAAGCCGGTGATTACGCCGGTGTCGGCTCTTCGTGTGACGGTATTTCCATGGAAGGATACGAAAAAGCGCCTCCATGATCAGTCGCGGCACTATCTCATTGTCGACGAACCAGATTTTATTTTCGGACACATGGCGCAGGGGGTGAGTGCTGGGTCGAGTTCGGGGCATGGAAAGGATCTGTATCCGAGAATGGGGCGGATGGTCGAGAAACGAGACGGAAAGAGAACACCCAGTGGGAATGCGGCGGCGAACGCCATGACGGAGAATGTTCCTGAAGTTGGACAACGTTCGGCGCCGATGTCCGTGAACCCTCTTGGCTCGGGTGGCATCATGCCGCAGGGATTTCCTCAGCTCCCTCAGACCGGGGCGTCCAATTATCTGACCGATGATGGGCCGCTGCCACCCCAATAGTGGAAGGAACCCAGAGGAGCGAATATGTCAACGATCCTTGAGTGGAAGGTAAAGCAGCTGGTCGATCGGACAGCCATCAGTGACTGGCTGCCCTATGAGGCTTGGGATGACACCAATCAGGTCTATCGATTGGATGATGGGCGCATCGGTGTGGTGTTTTCTAGCAAGCCCCTACTGGGATTGTCGGAAGAGTCTATTCAGAAGCTGACGAATCTCTTCGAGTCGGACCTGCCAATTGGAACCACGTTTCAATTCATGCTTCATGCGTCCCCCATTATCGAGCCATATCTGGACAATCACGTGATTCTGGCGCAACGAGGTCAGGCAGGGGAACGTTATGTAGCTGATGCGAGAAAGACCGCAGAGTTCTATCTGCATGCCAGAGATACACAACTGACGTCTAACCCACCTCTACGCCCACGAGATTTCACGGTGTATGTATCCGTGGCGTTCCCAACGCAGGAAACGACGGCGCAAGGATGGGAAGACGAGCGGATTCATCAAGCGGTGTCGGGCATTGAGGGGCAATTGAACACGTTGGGATTATTGCCCGAGCGCGTAGGGCCGCTGCAATTATTGAGTCTCTTGCATGTGTTGCTCAATCCGGGCCACAGCTGGGATGGTCGGCCGCCGGCGTACAGCGACCAACTGCCGATACGAGATCAGGCGGTCCGTCTCGATACGAAGGCGACGCTTCGCACCAAGATGATTGAACTGGACGGAAAGTTTCTCAAGACGCTGACTGTTCAGTCATGGCCTGTGCAGTGGCATGGCGGGAACAATCGCGAGTTGATTGGGAGCTTGATCCGGTTCACCGATCAAATTACCTGTCCATTTTTTCTGACGCTGAATGTGTTGAAATTTGACCAGGTCAAAGCGAAAGGCAAGTTACGAAAGAAGCACGTCATTATTAATCAGCAGGCCAGTGGGTTTCTTCTGGGGCTTATTCCCTCCCTCAAGTTCAAATTGGATCATTTCAATGGCGTCCAAGCGCAACTTGAAAATGGCAGACAGCTCATAGGGTCCTATTTCCAGGTCGTTCTGTATGGGGATACACCGCGACATGTGGAGGAGCAGACAGGCGCCCTTCGGGCTCTCTATCGGGCGAAGGATATCAACTTGCAGGAAGATCACTTCATTGGATGGAAAATCCTTATGACGGGTCTACCCCTCGGACTACCGTCGGACGACAAAGCGCTCATTGATGGTCTGCGACGAATGAAGACTTACCATACCGAGGTCCCGGCGCATATTTGTCCCATTGTGGCTGACTGGAAGGGGGGCGGAGCTCCAGTGGTGCTGCTGACGTCTCGTTCAGGTCAATTGATCACCATGGATGTGTTCGCCAATCAACAGACGAATTACAACATGGCGATCGCAGCGACATCGGGGGCGGGTAAATCGTTCTTTATGAACAATTGGATCAAGAGCTACTTGGGTATTGGTGGCCAGGTGTGGGTCATCGATGCTGGCTTCAGCTACGTCAAACTTGTGGAGTTGCTCAAGGGGCAATACATCCAGTACGGCGCAAACGCTCAACGCCTTTGTTTTAATCCGTTCAGCAAACTTGTGCATTGGGGGAGTAATGCCGGCGGGGTTGACGATCCAAGTGACCGAGCCGATGAACTGGCGACCCTCAAAGCGTTGCACGCGCAAATGGCGTCACCTTCGCGCCCTCTCTCCGATGTCGAGCTCTCGTTCATCGAAGAGGCGATCATGCGCGTACTCGAAGGAGAGGGATGTGAGGGATGTCCGGATTCGGTACACAAGGTGTTGAAGAGCATGACTGATCCTCGAGCCAGAGATCTCGCGCGTGTGCTGGCTTCCTATGCGAAGGGGGGTATGTATTCCCATCTCTTCAACGGGGCGAACAACGTCAATTTTGAAAATGACTTTGTGGTGCTTGAACTCGACGGATTGAATGAGCAGAAGCAGTTACGGTCAGTCATTCTCCTGCAGATGCAGATGAATATCCAGGCAGTGATGTACAAAAAGGAGAACCGTGGCCGGCGGAAATTCGTCATTCTCGATGAGGCGTGGGATTTGTTGTCTCAGGGAGGCAATACCGCTGCGTTTTTTGAAACCGGCGCGCGCCGGGTCCGGAAGTCCGGTGGCTCAATGATCACCATCACGCAGGGCATCAACGACTACTACGACAAGATGCGGGATGTTGGGCGCTATTTGCTTGAAAATGCGGAATTTGTGGGACTGCTCAAGCAAAAGACCGAAAGCATCGCGGCGTTTAGGAACAATGGGCGCATTGTATTGTCGGAAATGGAATACCGACTCCTGTCATCCGTCACAAAGACCACGGAGTACTCTGAGATTTTTATGATCACCCCATTTGGGAGAGGCATTTGCAGGCTAACCGTGCCGCGTGAGACACAGCTGTTGTTTACGACGAATCCGGATGAACTGTCGATGATTGATCGCGTGAGAAAAGAAGGACCAAAGGAGCTCTCCATCGATGAAGCTATTCAATGCATTATCGCTGCTGAACGTGCTCAAGCGGGCGCCGACAATCCTCGACTGGCTTGATCGGCATCGCTGGACGCATGTGGGGTTGATGTTGTTCTGTGGTGCGATTATTACTGCCGGCGTTATCGCCCCTTGGTATGAGGTCGCCGCTCGCATGAGCGGGAGTTGGCCGCACCATAACTTTTTCCTCATTCAAAAAGGGCAGCCCGTAGGACGAGGGGATCTCGTGGCGTTCATCATGCGGCGGGACTACGTGGAACGCGTGCAGCCAGGCCATTTACACCGTGACTATGCGGACGTGGGGAATCGGTGGATGAAACGAATCGTTGGAGTGCCGGGTGACCATATCGTGATCAAAGAGGACGAGGTCTATATCAACGGGCAATCCGTGGGGCGTGGATTTGGGATCGATCGTTACGGGCAACGGATCGATCTAGCGTCACTTCCGGAGGTTATTCCGGAAGGGGAATACTATGTGGCGCTGCCACACCCGCGGTCGTTCGACTCTCGGTACTATGGCCTAATTCGGAAGGCGGATATTCTCGGCACGGTGACACCACTCATCTAGCTAGGTCGGTAATACTCCATACAGACATTCTGAAATGGAGGTACCGTGAACGTATCGAGCGGTATTGTCTGTGTGGTAGCGGTCGCAGGGCTCTCCCTTCTGAGCATCGGGTCTTCTGTTTTCGCGGGAAGCTCCCAATCAGCAGTACGTCCAAGTATCCCATCTCCTGAGGAGATGGCGCAGGACATCGCAAGGTACTCGCGCCAAGCGTTGCGGCATGGGCGTCCTCAGGAGTCACCAAAAGAAGTGCGCCGAGACGGCGTCTACCTTCTACTCTCCTTCTCGTTACCGAACGACACCCTCAAAGACTACCTGCGAGAGGCGAAATTACTTGGCGCCAAGGTGCTCTTGCGTGGACTGGTGCAGGATTCGTTCAAGGTTACACAGGAGCGGATCAAGCATCTGCTCTTCACCGGGGATCATCCAGATGACTCACTGCTGGTTGGAATCGGGATTGATCCAGTCATTTACCGGACGGTTGGTGCGGGAGAAGTTCCGGCCCTGGTGTTTGTGAAAGACGAGAAATTCCTAGTAGCGAGCGGAGGAGCTTCGGTCGCGCATCTCCTGACGTTGTTGTCGAAGGAACAGGCGGGTGTGATGCCATGGATCGAATGGTTCGAGCGCCGGCACCGAGGGTTTCTTCAGGGGGGGCCGACGGAAGAAGCTCCGCCACAGGTTCCGACCATTGGGCAGAGTATGAAGGTGCAGGGCGACGCACGTGGAGCCGACATCGCGGAGCGGGACATGATCGATGTGATGAAGGAGCGGGTGGCGAAGGCGGATTGGCCGGATATTCAACGGCGGTCTGGCGACGCCCTCAAACGTCAGTTCGCAAAGGGCCCAGGGTTGGCCCTTCCGCATGCCGAAGAAGCGAGGGTCGTGCTCGTTGATCCAACGGTCGAGTATCCCGAGGATATTAAGGACCCCACGACGAACACGGTGTTAATCAAGTCCGGCACCAAAATTAATCCCTTCGACAAGGTACGGTGGATTCGAACTCTGGTGTTTTTCGATGGCACCAGTTCCTCACAGGTAGGTTGGGTGCAGCAGTATTTGAAAGAGCATGATCCGAAGTTTGTGAAGCTGATCATCTCTGACGGCGACGTGCAGAAAGTGATGGAGCAACTTCATCAGCGGGTCTATTGGGCGAATCCTCTGCTTGTCAGTCGCATGGGGGTCGGTGCGGTACCCAGTATCGTCTCTCAGCTAGGTCGGCATCTGCGGGTGGAGGAGGTGGCGATTCATGAATAAGCTCTCGAAAAGACGGATACAGCATATGCTGCTGCTGGTCTGCCTGAGTTGTGTCCTGATCGGCGTGGTGACTCTGTGGCCGTCGGGCTCTGCAGAGGCGGTGTGCACGACAGGGACCAATGTTTTGGCGAATAGTCTCGCTACGACGTGTTGGGAGTGCATGTTTCCCATTTCTCTCAGCGGGGTCACGGTGTTTAACCTGGGAGAAGATTTTACCGAACCGGCCATCGGTCCTGGACAGGCCCCGTTTCCGCCGCAGTTGTGTGGGTGTGTGTGTCTTGGTCCGATCTGCATTCCTGGGCTACCTCTGGGGATCTGGGAGCCGAAGAATCTTGTCGAGGCGGTCCACGATCCACTGTGCTTTCCGACGCTCGGTGTGTCTTTGGCCGGGGGGTTCAGTTACATCGGGCGTGGCATGGCTACGACACAGATGGACTCCGAGCTAAATTATGCCTTTTTTCATGTGCATTATTTCGTTTTTCCCCTATGGGCCATCGTTGGTATCGGAATGGACATTCTGTGTCTGAATCCTACCGGGATCGCAGACGAAATCGATTTGGCCTATGCCTCCGAGATTGATCCCTTGTGGGACGACGACCTGATTTCACTCATTCTCTTTCCGGAGGCATTGGTCCTGGCCAATCCGGTGGCACTCGCGGCCTGCGCGGCCGATTCGGTAGCTGCAGCAGTCGGTTTCCCAATTGATCCGCTGTTCTGGTGCGCCGGGAGCTTTGGATTCATGTATCCGCCGACTGGGCATGTCTCAGGAGCGGACGGGGACCTCAAACCTGCCGCGCTGTCGATGACGCGATTGTTAGCGAAACTGGCCCGCGCGGGAACAGAGTTTTGGACCTCCGCTAATGGTCCGCTGCTGTGTGAGGACATCCCGACCGCACTCATTGTGAAAAGCCAGTACAAGTTTCAATTACTCTGGCCGATTCCAAACACAGGACTCCCTCCCCCGTGCTGTCAGCCTCTAGGACGGACACTCATGATGTGGGGGCTCGGGAAAATCGTGCCAGCCGTTGGAGAGGATTTTGTGTGGCTGCTATGGAAACGACAAAACTGCTGCATGCTCTAGCTTGGTATTGCGTGACCTTCTGCTCGGTGGGAGGGGTGAGCAGCGCTGTGCTGGCCGCTGAGCCTCCTGGGTCTCAGACTTTTATCGACCATCCCAGGCAGGGGTGGTTCTCTTATCAGGATCCGTCAGCCGAGGCAGAGGAGGACGGAGAAGAGAATCCTGCCCCCGTTACGATGGATAGCTTACCACCAGAGGCTTGGCTGGACCCGTCGAAGTACCGAACTCTGTTTAAGGGGCTTTCGGTCGAGGGCGTGAAGTTGAACGCCCTTCCAATGACGGTATTGCGTGAACTGGTGTCGGCCAAGAAGGAACGCGCGTTGGATCATCCTTCGGTCGAGAATGTGACGACTTACATCAAAGTGCAAAAGGAAGCGTATGACCGCTCGCAACGCTTCACCGATGCATGGCAGATCGCCATGTACACGGACCCCAAACTCGACTATGCATCGCAACACCCCACGTCCACCTATGGGCATAGCGTCGAAGCCGAGATCAAGCGGAACACCGAAGAGCAGCTTCTGGCGGGCACAGCCGACCGGGTCGGACTGTTCTTCTTCTTCACCTCGACCTGCCCGTTTTGTCAAGAACAGTCCAAGGTATTGAAGGTCTTTGCCGATACCTACGGACTGACGGTGAAACCTGTGTCGCTGGACGGGGTGGGATTGCCGGAGTACCCGCAGCCCGCCACTAACAATGGCATGGCGGAGAATGTGGGCGTGCATATGGTGCCCATGATTTATTTGGCAATTCCTGAGGAGAACTTCTTAAAGCCGCTCGGAGCCGGTCTCATGACGAATGCGGATCTACGGGAGCGCTTGCTGGTGTTGTTGCGTAACCGAGGATTGTTGGGCGAGCGACGGTCTCAGGGATAAAGGACACACGATGCGAAGCAAACTGATTCTGGTGGGAGTGTGTATGTGGGCAGTACTGGTCTGGCCTCCCCTGGTACAGGCGCAGTCGATGAATGATGCCCTTACGAACATGTTCACGTCGTGGGGTGTCGGGATCACGAGTCCTCCAGGTGCCTACGAAAGTCAAAGTCGAGGCTACTTCAGCGGCGGCGGGGTCTCGGTCCGTTTGTGGCAGGACCCGATGCGGTTGTGGTCGATTGCCCCGCCGCGATTGAGCGTGGGCTGCCAGGGCATCGACGTTTACCTGGGCTCGTTTTCCTACGGCAAACTAGATCGGTACGTCCAATTGCTGCAGCAAATCGGGACCGGTGCCGTCTTGGGGTACGCTTTCCAGCTGGCGATGAAAGCCATTTGTGAAGACTGCGCGGACGTGCTCAACAAGATTGAAGCGGCTGCGAGAGCGCTCAATGCTGCGGGACGGATCCAACCCTGTCAAACAGGGATTGAATTGGGCAAAGCGCTAGCCGGGAACGAAGCCTCCAAACAAAAGCTCGCGAGTCGATTCGGCGATGCTTGGCAGAAGATGAAGGAAGCGGGCGGCGCCATTGGAGACGTGTTTGAAGACCGGGATACCGTCAAGAACCAGTCTAATGCGGATGCGGCCTCAGCATTGAAAGGCACGGAATACGATGTCACTGGCAATCTGGTGTGGGATGTCCTGACGCAGGCTGGCCTGGATCAGAATCTCATCGTCATGGTGATGTCGGTCACCGGGACCGTTATAGTCGGGAACGATGGCGATGTTCAAACCCGCGATCCGACGATGACCTTCGAACAGCTGGTCGATAGTCATCTGGGCGACGTGGTGAAAGTGTTTAATTGTGGGGGCGACTCGGAATGTTTGAACCCCACGATTACTGACGCGACCGATATCGAAGGATTCGAGAGTCGTGTGTATACGTCCATGAGTAACCTGATCGAAGACCTCTACTCCGGCTCAGCTATCAGCGCGACAGATCAGCAAATCATCAACATGACCCCGGTCCCCATTCTGACCATGCTCGCCGATTATGGGCGTCCACGAGATGTCGGCAATCAGATTGCGCGATTGTCTTCAGAAGTGGTCGCTGCGGACATGGGGTATCAATGGGTGAAGTGGGCGGCCACCGAAACGTCCAGGAACGTTAGTTATATCCAAAAGGTCAAACCCGAGTGGCCAGGCAATCTGCAAGACTTTCAGGGGCGGCTACATCAGATCCTAAGGGGGGCTAGTGAGAGTCTCGCGAAGCGGCAACGTATGGTGAATAACATCAACCAGCTTATGCAGTTGACGAAGACGCAGGGCGAAATGCGATCGCTGCGGTAGTCGGAGTAAGTCTGTCTGCGATGTGAGGGAGAGGATAGCGCATCATGTGGACGATCTATACGTTTGGCAACGGCGATGTGCTGACGCAGATTCTGCTGGGCATCCGGATCATGATGACCACCGGACGCTTCGAAAGCCTGATGGAGCTCGCACTTCTTGTCTTCGCGATGTTCGGACTCGTGTATTTTGTGTTCAATCGGCGCTTCTTGGTCCCGCTGGTCGTCGGGGCCTTTTTCATTCTCTTTGTAAGTGTCCGAATCACGGTCGACGTGTCCGTGGAAGACCAAGTCAATCCCGATGTGCCGGATCAAATTGTGAACAGTGTGCCGCTGGCGATCGCGTTACCGGCATACCTCTCGGGGCAAGTAGGGTACTACACGACTCAGCTTGTCGAAGCGTCGTTTCCGATGCCCGTGCAATATACCCAGGGACAAGCGTCATTCAATCGCCCGCTATTCGATCTGCAAAAAGTCCTCAATGCGAGATTGCAAGACTCGGATCTGGCCCGCAATACCGATTCATACTTTATGATGTGTGTGTTTCGGCAGATGGGCCTGCTCCAGAAGAACCTCGGTACGCTGATGAATTCTCCGAATCTGCTCAATGATATCGGGGCTACGAATAACGCACTCACGGCACTCGGATATACAGGTGGGACGTTGGAAGCGGCCCCGCGGGTGTGTCCTGACTTCTATAGTTCTCTCATCCTTCCTGCATATACCACGGGGCAGCCTGACTACGAAGGGGCGATGCGGCATTTGCGGACACAGTTGCAGCTTGATCCGGCCACCGGCGATGAGGAAGGGCTCACTGAGGACATCCGGGCGAATCTCTTGTTATCCGTCGGGCAATCGGCCCGAGACATGATTAATAATGTGCTGCTCATCCATGCGTGGAAAAACGCCGAATCCGCCGATGCCAAACGGCGCGCGGCGACTGCGGACACTGTGCTGTTGCAGCAGCAGGCGATCCAAAAGGACTTAAAGTTCCAAAGCTACTCGAAGTCCTATGTCGCTCAAAAGGTCGTACCGCTATTACGGACCATTGTGGAAGGGGTGGTGTACATCATGACCCCGTTCCTCCTAGTGCTTGCCATTTCGCCTGGGATGTCACGGTTGATGGGCACCTATTGGCGCTTGTTCATGTGGCTCCAGACCTGGTCGCCTCTGTATGCCGTGCTGAATTTTGTCATGTTTTGGGAAGCGCGAAGCCGGCTCGGCGCGATCCTGAGCTCAAACGGGGTTGGCCAATCCGTCAACTATGCAACGTTAGACAGAATCAATGAACATGTCGCCATGCTGAATTCCACAGCCGCAGATTATGTGTGGCTCGTGCCAGCGATCGGTTTCGGTCTGATGTGGGGCGGAAGCCAGGTGTTGGGATCGATCCTGGCAGGATCGCGGACTGCGGAAACCGTCGCGGGGCAAGTGGGAGGACAGTTCTCACGTGGGCTTGGTGCCAATTTGGAGGAAGGCCCGTCCTATCGACACGAACAGCGTGGGGCCCAGTTCGGCGAGATGATCGGCCATGACGTCGAACCACAGATGACTGTGCCGACTGGTCAGGGTGGGTTTCGTGTGGATAGTCAATCAGGCACGAGTGAGATCCACGACTCCCAGGGCGGCATCACCAGTATTGGCGCGAACGGCATTCAGAACTACAAGGGGCCAGAAGGACAGTATTCAATGGATTCAAAGGGGCATCTGCTGAGTGGGGTGTTCCGTCACAAGATGTTTGATCCACAGTCCGGGAAGCAGGTCGATGCACAAACCTCGGTGTTTGGTTCGATGGTGGAGCATCGCTTCGATACGATGGGGGAGGATGGCTCCAGGAAGAGCGTGCTTGTGCAGGAAAATCAGGATACCGGAGAATTAGTGGCGCGCACGGAACAATCCGTTCGGAAAGGCCTGTCCGAGACGCGTACGATTGCTGAAGACGGTAGTCAAAGTTTTGCACGATCGGGGAATGTGCCGTTGTTTTTGGAAGTCGCGGGCGAGACACGTCCCGATGCCGGATTTGTCCAGATGATGGGTGAGCGTGGGCCAGGCGAGCGGGTAGACACCCTCACACAGTCGACATTTCAGAGCACGATGGGTGCCAAACAATCGTATACCGGGCGACTGGTAGAACGCGATGGACAGTTTCATTTTCTGGCGACCGAGGGCGGGGCCGTCCGAGGATTTGACAACAAGGATACGGAGGCCGGCGTCCACAGGGAATCGTTCGTCTCCCCTGACGGTTCCAATTATTTTGTGGAGACTGGGCAAGCGGAACAGATGGTCTTAGGGAAAGATGGGGTGACTCGGCCGATGGAGGGATATGTCAGGGCTTTTGGGTCAGTCGATCGCTCGGACCCGGTGCATCCGCGAGACATCTATTCCAGTTACAGTCTGACCAGTGATGAGGGTGGTCACACGCACACAGTGACAGGAACATTGGGCACCGATGCATCAGGACGACAGTTCTTGGTGGAAGCCACGGAACATTTTGAGTCAGGCACGAGCGGTGTTGCCCACGACACCCACACGGTCGGTTCCTACACCCTGAGCGGCACGTTCACGGCTCTGAGTCATGGGGAAGCCAATCAACCAGGAGTGCCGACAGCCTTCTTCGGCTCTGCCATCGACAATAGCAAGCCAGGTTCGCCGGCGTTTCAAGCCAACGCGCTGTTATACGACGGCCAGGTAAGCTTCTTTGACGGGCGGGAGGGAGGTACCAAGAGTATTTCCGGGGAACGTAATCTGGTGGATGGCACCCATTTGTCTGGGCAGTTCACCCAGCTAAATGTGATGGGACAAGATGGACACCAAGTTGAGATGTTTCATGGGTATGCGCAGCAACCGGGGGCTCCGGCCCGCGATGTCACAGGGCTGATTGATAACGGTAGTCTCGTCTCGTTTAAAGGAGCCTCAGGAAACGAGTTCCGAGATGTTATTGAACGAACTGATTCTGGAGATCTTCAATCTATCGGCGCTCAGGAGACATATAGTGCTCCTGGAGGAACTCACTCCCTATCAAATTTTCAGGGAGTAACCGTTAATCCTCAGGGGGACGCCTTCAAAAGATCATCCACAAACCTGGACGGGGTGAGTGTGTATAGCGATCAGATGAGAGGATCGCGCCAAATGACCGTCGAGTTCGAGCAGTCCCTGCGTGGGTACAACAACGAGGTACAGTCGATCGATAAAGAGTCAGGCTGGCGTCGGATCAATGACGGGCATCGCGATATGGATGTATACGCCAATCTCTACTACGGCCCGACCAGTAGTGAGACTGGCGAACGCAAGCTACTGGGCGGGACGATTACCAATGTGACCGACAACACCTATTCCACTTTTATGAAAGATGGAGAAGGCAACGAGGTGTGGGGAATTGCCAGGTCACTGGAGGATCCAAACAGCGGGGCTATGAGCGGCTCTATTGATCAGACGGTGAAGGTCGTGGCGGCGAAAAACGGAGCGATAGACACACAAGTCCTTGGTCCTATGAAGGATGATGGCGGCCAGCGCGAAGTCTTGTATCATTCGGTGTTGGGCGGATTGGACTCACAGTACTATAACAATGAGCGTAAATCCGGCATTTTCACCGTGCCTGATCCTATGCATCCCGGGCAGACCAAGGAGCTGCAGGGGACGTTCTACTATAGTCCTCAGTCTGGCCAGTTGATTGCGTCAGAAGTAACGGACTTGCAAACAGGGAAAATCGGCCAGTACCGTACTGATGCACAAGGGCAAGAACACTTCCAGGTAGTGGAGTATTCACAGTCGCCCGATGGGGCGAGCGTGATTGCAAATACGAAGGAGCTATCGAAGAATGAGTATGCGGCACATGGATTTGCGGTTAACGATGTACTTGATGGTAGCGGGAATGTGCTGAGTTCGTCCGGTCACAAAGGCTCCGATTTTCATGACTTCAATCGTGTGCAATTTCATCATGACAGTGGGGCGAATCTGACGATTACACAAATGGCGTTTGCGGCCAAAGGCACCGATATTACAAACCCTACGCAGACGGACGAGGCGATTGCTTATGGGCTTGAATTTGGTCGGATCGGAATGGATGGGGCTTCGCGATATTTGATCCTCAAAGGACGAATGGGGAAATTTGGTGGGGGAGGGGTTGGAGGAACACCGGTTCAGCCAGGTGGTGGACCTGTGCCGAATGGCCCTGGTGGAGGTGGGGGACCGAGCGGTCTTTTGGACTCGCATCAAAATATGGGCGCCTGGTGGAAAGAATATTCCGGAGTGATGGATAATGCTATCTCGTTTGCCCGCAGTTCTGTCGAACATTTAGAAAAGACCGGGCGTGCACAAAGCATGTCTCCCGAAGAATTACAGAACTTTGCTGCCAATGCCGCTTATAATGCGGTGCGTACATCGGCCCTTGGCATGATGGGAGAAGAAGCGTCGAGTGCGTTTGGTACCATGCCGAGGTGGCAGGAAGGCCAAGAGTCGCTGTTGAAGATTTCAAAACCGTCTTCACCAGGTGTGAATACCGGCAGCAACAAGTAACTGACTACGATTACCAGCCATATCTAGGGAGGCCGCAATGCGGCTGCTTCGAGCGCGTATTGTTCTAAGCCTAAGTCTTCTATTTTTGTGCTCAGCGCACCATTCTTTAGCAGAAACTAGAACAGATAGCTGGCTAGGTGCATTTGTGGGATCAGCAATTCCTGGCAAGGTCCCAGGCCATTCAACGATCGCCGTTCTTTCAAAACGTTTTAGGCCATCCTTCGAGGGCAACGCCTTAGCGGTGTTGGATGAACTTGTGATCTATTGTCGCGATATGACAAAAGGACGTGCGCTCTTAAACACTAGGATTGAGACATCTGTTGGGGATATGTCGAAGAGTGGATCCGATAAACAAGCCATCACGATGTATCCAGGTTCACTTCTGATCACTGTCTATGGTGATTGCGTGCTTGAGGTACAGGATGCGAAGTGAGATTGCTATGAGCAGGATTGATATCCTTTGGGGAAGACCGTTTGCATATAGGCCTTCAGCATTTGCGCATCCTCTTTCCAGTCGCTACTATACCGTAGGACGTCGTATCTGATTCGTTCCGCCCTCTGAATATCCACAAATTCTAGAATAGCTATCCCCTGATTGGCGGCCCCGTTTCTGATGGTGAGCGCCACAGTGGCGGGTATCCATTTGCCAAAGTGAACAGCCGTCTGGTCACTGATCCGCCCGGATTGGTGGAGTAGCAGCTCATCCTGTAAGTCTTTCGCGAAGGTTATTGGTGCGACCACACAGATGTGGCGTTCTAATAAAGCCTGTGTCACCAAACGTCCCCATGCTCTCAACGCAGGTGGTGCAGCGCCATCGAGCGGTTCGAGGACGAGTGCGACGATCGGTGGCCAGCTCGTACCTGCCGTGTGCGGTTCGTCGGGCAATGGGCCACTTGGTGTCATCTCGCTAGGGGTAAGGCGATGAGTCCAGAGGACGCGATTGTCGACGAGGATAGACAGTGTGGGAAGCGTCGACGGGTCGCGCTTCGTCCCCGAACGGAGTGCGTGTTGAGGAATGGACACCTCTCCATCGGGATTCACGTCATAGACCAGTGGCGGATGTATCGCATCGTCCCATGCCACTCTCAGTGTGGCGTAGCGCACGGGCTCTGTTGTGGTGCGTGTCTCGTAGCGGTGGTCGATCTCGGCGGTAACCCGCGGTGATCCGGCAAGAGGCTCCTGCATCAGGAGCCGTCGGCAGGCGGGAGCAAGAGATTGTGAGCCTAGGTGTCCGGCTGAAATCACGTAGGCAACAGTCAGTACCGGACAATGAACAGCGCCGGCAAGGGGAGCGGTAGGCGAAAACACATAGCGTCGTGCCTCGGCTTGCATCGGCGTGTCCGTCTCGAGGGTTATTTGGGATCGTTGTGTCACGCGAATGGTGAGGCGTTGCTGATCGTGATGGGGTGTAAGGGTAACCTCTGGTACATCGATCGGAGTGCGCGCGATTTCTCGAGTCGAGGTATTTTCTCCCTGCACCGGGGTGTTGGAGAGTATGAGAGACGAACAGCCGACCGCACTGGTGGCGAGGAAGCAGATGAGGAATGTGCCATATCGTGTCATGGTGTGACGAACCATCCCCGTGTGAGAGTGGGACCATGGGGCAGGACGAGATCGGTGACAACTGCCGCCAGAGTTTCGGCCGTTGGCGCGACGGCGTTGATCGGACATTCGAGGACAAACTGAGCCAGCACTTGTGCGGTCTCAACAGAGACAAGAGTCGTGGTGAGCAGCATCCCATGATCTGAAGCAGAGGCGATGTCGATGGAAACGAGCAGATTTGCTCCGGTGCCCATGCCGGCTGACGGTTGTCGCTCATCATTAAAGAACGGAGCGAGTTGCCGGACCTGGACAGGAACTAGTTTCCGATACCGTTCGTTTCGGACGACCAGCGGAAGGCCGCGCTCCTTCATACGGCCAATAAGCCTGTCTACTATCAACTGGGACTGTTCGTGTCCCCAGTCATTGCTGACCGCCAGCCTCAGGCGAGGCTGCTTCGGCCAGCGATCTTGGGGGAGCACCGCGAGATCGTGCTGCAGCATGGCGGTGAGTACGTGCCCGTCGATCGGCAACTGTGTGGTCGGGCCGGGGTTGCCGACAGTTGGACTGTAGGAAATTTCGACGGTCCCGTCAGGGAGGTCGGCAGGATTCACGCCCTGTTCCCGTAAAGCCATTGCAAGCCATCGAAGGCGGATGTGCGTCCCTTGAGAATCTTTACTTACAGGGACGGCAATCCCAATGCGGTCGCGTCCATCGGCGGCAAAAGTGAGCCGAAGGTCACCGTCCATAATTATCCGCGTAACAGTCTGAACCTGGGGATCGAGGTCATCAGCGATCCGAGTTCGGGTATCGGCGCGGCCAGGCACGTCATATCCGGCGGCGGCCAGGCAGTATTGCCATGGTGAACTCCATCCGGGCTGGTTTGGTGTTCCCATGGAAAAGAGGGTATTCAACAGGAGATTTGGGGCACAGAGTAGTCCCCCTCCCACCATCGTGACAAGATTGAGCCGACGTTCATAGGTATATCCTCCCCAGACTTCTTCTCGCCTGATCCGATTCTTCTCCTCAACGGTTTGGGTGACTCTCACCGTCCATCCCAGGCCATCACTGTGGAGTGATAGTGCCAATCGAGGACGTTCTACAGCCGTCGTTGAGCTGGTTTCACGCGATTCTTTGAAGTCCTGCAAAGTTGTCGGCGTGAAGACGGGGGCACAAGATACCAAGGTGACGAGCACGAGGAGGACCACGCTGATCGTCCGACTAGACCACTGCCAAGCAAGGTACGCAAGAGAGCGGATCTTCTCTCTAGATGAGGATAGAAGCGGAGTGGGAGTGATCCGGTAATACCTGTTGGGCATAGTTGTGAGACCGAGTCTCGAACTACACGCATGTGGCAGGTGCGTATACGGGTCGAAAAACTATAGCACAGGCGAGTGACGAATGGTGCAGGTGGGAGACTTAGTAATGGCTCGGGTCATTCGGATGGATCCGGGGCACAGCGCATATCTGCTGTGGGCGGATTCCATCGGGAGGTATGCCATCTTGCCGCATCAGTATGCCGACCGTCAGTACAAGGTACGCGACTCATTGATGGGAGCTGTGTACAAGGTCGGTGACGAGTTTCCGATGCTGTCGCAGCGATCGATGCACTACTTCCGGCGTATTGCGGAGTTAGTGCTGGCTCCGGTGTTGGCGGACGACCATGTGCACATCAAGCGTGTGGCGACGGCTCAAGCCGCGTCGTTTGTGAAGATTGCGGTCGAGACCTATCGCACGGGGGAAGATGTCATCGCGACCTGCAAGCCTCTGTTGTACGAGTTCCGGACCTACACATCCCGCACGATCGCACTCGTGAAGTATCACATGGAGGTGGAAGCCTACATTCGCGAGGCATTAGCGCCGGCCCCGAGTCGGTCAGTGCGACGAGTGGACGTGTATCGGGAAGAACATCAGGCGCGAGTCATTGTTGAACGGGGCACGATCGCACAGTTTCTTGGTCGCAAGGGGATGAATGCTGCGGTGGCCAGCAAATTGACCGGGTATGGACTGGTGCTAGTGGACGAAGCGGATCTGGGGAAGACAGCTCGGGCGTAATCGAGGAGGTGAGGCATGGCTCATGGGGTGGACGCAGAGCGACAACTGGGGATGGTACGGCGCGAGGGCCAGTCTCTTCGGAGCGCGTCTCCGACGAATGGACGAAGGCCCGATCGGGCGGAGGAGAACAAGCGGCGGCTGGAAGATCCGAATTCGGTGCTCCTTTTACCACAAACAAAGGCGGGGATGGCCTGTGTCTCCATGCTGTACATGTTCGACAAGGTAATTCATCGTCTTCGGCGGGCAGCAGGATCTCAGCTCTCCATTGAGCAAGTGCGCAACGAGTTGGCTCGTGTGGAGCAATGGGTGGCGCGGGCAAAGGTGATCTTGCGAGAGCTTGGAGTGGGGGAGTTCGAGTTGCTCCCTCAAGACCCATATCCCGACCTAAAAGAACGGAGCGTGAAGGCGGCGTGGCGCAATGCGCGTGTCATTACGCCCCGCGTCGGAGACACGGTGAGACTGGTGCCGGTGATTCGCGCCCTAGATAACGCGCTCAATAGCATTCGTCTCCGAGCGGAAGATCTCACTCCGTATGTGAAACATTTTCAGGCCGTCGATGAGCTTGTAGTGGCCTTGCACGATGTCATCGGGCATGTCGCTCGCGTGACGGTGACAGAGTATGAGCCGCGGGGCGCGGTGAAAGCATTTCTGAACCAATAGGGAAAAGGGAGGTAGTCACCCCTCTCGTATGAAAGGAGCACGGTATGTGGCAACGCATGGCAGCCCTTAGTCTCGCACTGTTGTCCGGTTGCGTCAGCACCGGGGAATATCAGGATTTGGAAACCAAGTACCAGCATCAACTCGCGGTGAAGGAAGTCATGGAGACCGAGCACGACGAGCTGTCCCAGCGAGTCGACAATGTATCCCAGGTGTATCGGCATGTTGCGCAAGAGCAGATGGGACTAAAGGCCCAAGCGGAAAAACTGCAGGGGGACATCCTGACCGTGAAGGGGGTGGTGAAAGACACCCAGAATCAGTACGAGTCCCAACGGGCGCAGTTTGCGCAGCAGGCGCAACAACTGTCCGGGGTCGATGCGCGCCTGCAAAATATTGCGGGGAAGATCGAAACCCTCACAGAAACCACGGTCGCCTTAGCCAATCGCTTCGAACGTGTTGAACTGTCGATTGGGAAACTTGGTAAGTCCTTGCAGGCTAGAGGGGGTGCTCCCGACGTCCAGAAAACGCGTGTCCAGTTGGGTGAGGGTAAGTCAGGAAGTGCTCCCAAAACGGAACCTGTCGCCAAGGCTGGCAGTCCGAATATGGAGGGGAGCGTAGGCGCTGGGGGCTCGGGTGTTGACCAGAGCGGGACGAGCCTAGCGGTCGCTCCAAGTCCAGTGGCGACGACTACTGTCCCTGCCAAACTGGATGCGCCGATGCCCGTTCCTCAGAGGGTGATAGAGGCTAAGGTCGAATCGCCTCGAACCAAGCCCGACGCGGACAAAGGATGGTTACGACGTTTTCTGGATGGCTTCCGTGGGGGGAATGGGCAAAACGCGGAACTGGTGTCTCCTCCTCTAGCTTCTGGGATGTCCGGAAAAGCTTCAACTGGACGTCCCCTTCTTCCGGCTGTCGATGGGGAAGTGATGGCCGCGCCGATGAACACATTGACGATCAGTATCGACGCAGATGCTCCGAAGAAGGCTGAGGTGTCACCATCTGATACCGAAAAGCGATAGGTCCGAATGAAAATTCTTACGGTGGATGTCATTCCCGGACATACCTATCGGTATTTTCAGGCATTGATTCAGATCGAGACCGTCGGGATCGCTTCCTGGCGGGATGCCGTTGTCCGATTCACGGATTTCTGGGGAGGGCGCGCGAAGACGTATGACAGTCCGATCGTCCATGCGACTCAGAGCATGGTGAATAGGCTTGCGCAAAGCGCTGCGGCATTGGGAGCTGACCTGATCATTGGCTTCGACATTCAGATTCATCAGGTGACGGCACGATACTGGGGGTGGGGTATGGCACAAATCATCATGCGGGGAACGCCGATTCAGTTTATGGATCGTGACGCGCTTGGGACGATTTTGGCCGGTGAACTGTCCCCCTTCGTTGCAAGGGACCAGTCCGCTCGACATCCGCCGGACGGAAATTCACTGGGAGAAGCGGTAGGGATGGACGAGATGACGGTGCCCTCATTGGATACGGCTCGGTTAGGCACGCGTCGATAGGGGGAGGCTGTCTGTGATGAAGCGCATGCTCATAGGGATTTGCCTCGCGATCTGTTTGGTGTGTGGTGTTGTGGAGGTACGCGCAGATTGCAGTGGGATTGACGATCCGTACCTCAAAGCGAAGTGTGAGGTAGAGGGGCAGAAGGCCTCAGGATTAGTCGGTGCAGGTATTCTGGCGCCGAACATGACCAAAGTGCCGCAGTACTCAGGGTCGCCGGGTTGTGTCACGGCAGGGTGCTCTGGGGCTGCTGAAGAGAAGTATTACGATGATCCCGGCAGTTTGAGCGCGGCCGGCGGTGCAGCGGCGAGCTCCGATGAGCGTTACTCGAAAATCCAACAGAGCAGGATTGACCGAGATGGGTGGGATCTACGGACTAGTAGCCCGGTGACGACGGCGCAATCTACGGCAGCGACGCTGCCGACCGATTCCATCATGACGGAGAGCTGTTCCGTGGTGAATATGTGCACGAGTTACACCGAAGGGGCTGGCGTCACGGGGACCTGCCAAGTGCCTGGGGGCTCACGGCAGACCTGCCTCAAGATTCGCAACCCCACCCTGCTACCGAACGCGTGTACGGTTCCTGGAATTCCCAGCCCTCCCTATACCTCTGAGACGGAGGTCAATGGGTGCAAGGATCTAGAAGCGGCTGGCGCCAGTGGCCTCGCCGCACTGGTGACTACGACCTGTCTCGATGGAGCTGCGCGAGATCTCAAGTGTTCTCAACCGTATGCCACCGTGCTGACCGGGGGGACTTCTGGATTCAATGCGCACGACCATGCGCCGGGAATGGCCATGGGCAATTTTACAATCGAATCGGCGTTTGCTATCTGGGATGGAACTCGATGGGTGGTCGGCTTGAACGTCACTGGCAATTCCGCCGGAGAAGACAAATATGGCTGCACAAATGTTGGCTCGGTGAAGACCGGGCCTTACGTGTTGACTCCGGCGAACCCGACGGCCTCTGGAAATGGCTCGCCAGCCTACTGCAATAGCAAGTGCTCATGCTTTGGGTATCCCATGACGTTTACGATGGGCGCCTTCAGTCCCACCGGCCCGCTCAGCTGGCAAGTTCCGTTTACATTTACTTACGAGTCGCATTCGATTGCGGTCATGGTAACGGGAACCTTTCTTGATACGTACAGCGTGGCGCCCTTAACGGGATGCTTTCAAGAGGAGCAAACCTGGGATGTCACATCCACGGCCGGGGACACCTGTGGCGAGTATCGAGACAAGGGCTGCAATCAAGTCAGCTCTCGCTGCGCATCGGTGCAGCCGGGGACGGGATATTGCTTGATGTACGAGAACACCTACAAGTGTCCGGGACCGTCGGAATGTTCGACGACGCAACCGATTACTCAATGCACGAAGTGTGGGAAACCAGACAGTCCTGTGCCGTTTTGCGTGGATACCAGTACGCCACCCAATGAGAATCTGGCGTTAGCGGCCACCTGGCTGGCGATGACCAAGAATGTCGAAGAAGATTGGGATCCGGACCGTCTGCGTATCTTCACGGGCAAAAGGAGCACCTGTGATTTCAGCACAATCAGGCGATCACTAATCAATTGCTGCGATTCGGACCCCGATAAATTGATTGGGAAATGCTCTGAGGAGGAGATCGCGCTAGCGAGGGATAAACACGATCGAAAGGCTCATCTAATTGGGACACATTGTGTGGATAAAGGCTCCTTTCTGGTCGGCAGTGTGTGCCTCCGAAAGGAAGAGGTCTACTGCACTATGAAATCCGAGCTCGGTCGGATGGTGCAGGAACAAGGCCGTGTGCAGTTGGGCATGACCTGGGGATCAGCGGATGCGCCCCAGTGTGACGGATTTACGGTCGATCAGTTCAGCGCTTTGAACTTCCAAGCGATGGATTTCACTGAATGGTACAAAAATGTTTCAGCGAATATTGACCCGGCTGTGATCACGAAGGAAATGGCGACGAAGATATGCACCTACACAGGCACCTGTTAAGACGGGGGTATGGTGGGCCTCTGGGTGCATTCTCCAGGCCGACAAGTCGCCGTTCGACGTGGTTCTGTCTTGCGGTGGTATGTCTCGGTGTCTTGCCGGACAGTGTTGCGGCGGAGATGCCTCCGGACCGGTTTTGGTATGTGAACCACAGTTGTGTTGTGGCGGCGGCGAATCGCTACGCGGTGACCGTGCAAATATTGGAAGCCATTATTCTAGTGGAGAGTGAAGGGGATCCGCATGCGGTGAATGTGAATCGGGACGGGAAGGGGGATCGGCGAGGACCACTTTCTTTCAAGCAAGCGACGGATCTGGTTGCTGAACTGTGGAAGGCGGGGGCGAATTTTGATGTGGGGATTGCACAGATCAATAGCGTGCACATGCGGCAGTACAAAATTGATCCAGTCCATTTTCTCGATCCTTGTATCAATATCCAATGGGCTGCCTTTGTCTTGCGGCAGAAGATCAACGAGTACCAAGAAACGTGGACAGCCGTAGGCCGTTACAACGGCAGTCGCAACATCGCGGGCTACAGCTGGAAGGTGTATCGGGCATTGGAGCGCCTCGCAGGCATCAGACGAGCCCGTGGCTTGCTGCGATGAGTCCGCGGGGTGAGGTGGAGCGGTTTTCAAAAGGAGGAACTGTGAGCGACAGACAAACAGAGGCGTGCTCCACTGAGAATGCGTTACATGCACGGTGGGCGTTTGATGTCACGCCAGGCCGTGAACGACACGTGGCCTTGCAGCTCCAGGAGTTGGGGTGCACGGACGTGGAACGTCCGACAAAGGGCTATGTGATCGCTCACTGTGATCCAACGGCCGTTCCCGTGATCAAGCGGCTGTCTGGAGTGGTGCGAGCGCTTCCTTTGCTGGATACCGACCTCTTCGAGGACCTTAGCAATGTTGAACCACTCCTGGCCAAGGTGGCCGACGTCGTGCAGGTGAGTTCGGGCCCATATGCGCAGATGACGGGCATCGTCCGAGCCTTGGACGGTGAGGATGTGCTGGTGGATGTGAGTTTGATGGGGCGGGTGGTACGAGTTCGGGCTAAAGCGACGCATGTGAGCGTGATGCCGTTACCGGAACCGTGGAGGTGACATGCTCGGGAGATTGTGGGGAGCTTGGCGGGGCGAGTCTGCAAGAGTTCATACCGGAGAAGCAACTCCCCTTGTGGTGCCGAGCCTGATCGAAATCACCCTAGAGGATCTGGCTAAAGACGTGTGGCTTCCGCTCAATTTGGACTTCATTCAACAAACTGGGGAGCTGATCGAGGAAGCTGAGCCCGAGGGTAGTCCAGCAGAGTATGCACCGCCTGATCCTGAGGTGGCCGTCGCTCCTGCGGCCCTGACATATCCCAGTGCATCAACTTCTGTGGAGGGCCCGTCCTCTGCCCAGCCGGTGCCGCCTCCTCAGGGAGGCGCACAGGCCGCCACACTCGATCCCGCCACCTCGACACGCCCGGTGTCGTCTGGCCGGTCGTCCGCACTTATTCGGGATTTCATCATGCCCTATCAACCGGTAATTGAGAGCCAGCGCGCACTGGAGCCGCTGCTCACGGTGGTGAAAATTCTCGAGGAATATGGGGACTGTCCGTCGATCGTGACGGCCGGTATCGAACGCGACGAAGAATGTACGGACCTCTATTCCATTCGCGATACGCTCGCGAAAATCACGCTGCGAGACCATACGTATCGGGTCACGGAGTTAGCGTTGGCGTTGCTCAAGCAGACCTACCGGGATGGGGATCTTATGATCCCGAAGGTACTGGTGGCCACACTAGGACATGATCTGGGTAAGATTCCGCGCTTTCGTGCGACGGCCGCCCATGCGATGGGGGATCATCCGGTTGTCAGCGCGATTAAGCTCCAAGAGTGCTTTGCCGGCACGTCCATCCCATGGTTCAGTGAGGTGTTGGATGCCATCAAGGGCCATCATCGGATCGGGAAGGATCGGCTGGGCGTGATTCTTCGGCAAGCCGATGGGCAGGCCCGCGTGAAGGAAATGATCCTCAGCACGCAGGAGATGCAGGAGAAGCCGTTAGACAGTTGGTGTGCGGGACCAGAAGTCTTGGCGATCGTGGCGCCTCGGATCAATCGTCCACTCAAAGGAAGCAAGTGGGCGGCGTTTTCGCTGAAAGGGGTGGTGTATGTGACACCGGATGCCATTCTGGAGGCCGCCAAAGAGTTGGCACGGCAGAAGAAGGTCGTCGAAATGGGACTCATTCGATCGACCGACCGTGAGGATACGCTGCGGCGACTGGTGAAAATTCTAGGTGCGGCGGATCTCTTGGCTATGGAGATTGGCGAGCATTTTTACGGCCGGCCGTTCGACATCTTCACAAAGAAAGCGGGCATCAAACAGCGTGGCTATTTTGTGCCGGTCAAACTTGAAGCGTTTCAGATCGCCGAATCGGAACTCGAGTCTCGCAAGGTGGCGTTTATGCAGTTGGTGACCGAATTCCAGCTCGGTCGAGGATAGGAGTACAGGTATGGATCCGGAAACTTTTATTGCCGTGTCATCGTGGGTCAATACGACGTTGCTGGCCGGTGTTCCGCTCCGCATCCTGGCCTCTGCCACTCTGGCGGCGACGTTCTGGTTCGGGGCCTACAAACAACGGATTGCACTGGGATTCTTGTTTTTCATGCTGACGATTCTGCTGTCGTATTTTCGGCCGCTGATCAACCTGATCGGTTCGGGGAGCATGTAACAATGGAACAATCAGCTTCGCGGCGAGGACCGATCTTTGCGGAGGGAGCTTCAGGCCGAAGCCGTCCCCGAAGTCTGATTGCAGCGATCAGTGAGATTCAGGAGTTGGCGGTGGTGGAGAAGCTTGGTACGCCGCTCCCAGAACATCTCATTCTGCTCGATCGCAGCTTTGCCTATACTGAGGTGGGGGTGCATAGCGTCGTGGTTGATGGGCTGATCAATATGCTAGGAGTGCCGATGGGACTCGGTGTCATGGGGAGCTTGATGCCGATCTTCGGGGATCCAGATCCGAGCCTCTTCGATCAGGTGTTCGCCCAGCTGATCGGGATTACCTACGGCGTGGGGTATGCGGTGATGATTGGGCATAATCTCGGGTCATGTTACATCGGAAAAGTTTGTAAACGGGCGATACAGGACATCTATCAGTCGATGATCGTGGCCAATATCATTAAGGTGATCCTCCTGTCGGTCTTTTTTAATTTCATGTATCAGCTCTTGGCCCCGGAACATGTACAGGAAGGCTTTAAGGTTCTCTGGCCGCTACTACGGGGGGTGATGTCCGATCAGATGGCGGTCGGGGTGCAAGACTGGGTGATTAGCATGCGCGAGGTCATGATTCCATCGGCCACGGTAGTCATTCTGGTGACTATCGCCACGCTCTGTGTTCCCTATGTCTATTTTGTGATTGGTGGACGGGAGGCGGCAGAAGAAAAGCGCCGGAATCGCCTGTATGACGTCTGCTGAGTACGCTCATGTCTACGAAGACGGAAGAGGCCGTCACGTCAAGCGAGCATCGTGCTTGTGATCCATCCGCTGCATGTTCTCAGCGATGGTCAACTTGCTGTCTCTCTGTGAGTGTCGAATAGGAACGTGGTGAGAGTGGATGCTGCGCCGACGGCGAGCCTGGCGTGGCGGGGAGTCAATGTTTCTGTATGGGCAAGCTTGCCATGCCCGGTGCCGTAAAGGCCGCGCAGCTCAGCAAGGTTGTTTCCAATGGTGCCAAGATTTTGAAGGAGGCGTTTGATAATGTCGCTGCCGCGCGCCGAATCTTCTACAGCGTCAGGGACGAGTTTGAGTTCCTTGAGGGTGGCTTTGGTAAGTTCGGGGATATCCGGTTTTCCAGGAAGTGATTTGCCGCGTTGTGCAAGGATGGTTTTGCAACAGGTTTCGATCAGCTCTTTGGCCGTTCCGATGGCGAGAGCCGGATCGGATTGAAGGCATTGTTCCATGCGCCTGATTTGTTCCGCGAGGTGGCGGGCTTCGAAGGCGGCGGCTGTCTGCTTTAGAGGATCGAAGTTGACCTTTCCCGCAAGGAGGCGATGGCCAATGCTCTTGCAGGTTTCAATCAGTTTATTCTGTTCCGAGCTTATTTCGTCGGAGAGGGGATGAGCTTCTATATATTCGATAAGAGCGGTAACCGCCTTGCCAGCGAGATGATCTGGCTCCAATGTCCAGAAAGCGCGGAGCTTTTTGGCCTTTGATGATCCCTGGGATTGATATTTGTGGTTGTGGATGTCGATGCCTACAGCATCGGCCATAAAGTGACCAAATGTTGTATCGGAGAATGTCAGTACATAGCCGCTGTCCATGTGGAACAGCTTTTCAAGGTAGCCTCTTTCGATGATTGTCAAGGAACTCATATTTCAGGAGCGAACTGGTTCCCTCTCGGCATCGATGGCCGTCAGCCCTGCGACTTCAACAGGCGGATGATCTGGGAATTTTGCGATGATCGACAGGCTGCCGCCCATGGCTTCGATGTAGCTGCGCAGTGTTGAAATCAAGAGGTCGCTGCGCTTTTCGAGGCGGGACACTCCTTCCTGTCCGATGCCGAGGGTTTCGGCAATGCGCTCCTGGGTTCGCCTGTGGGCTTGGCGCAATTCGCGCAGGGTCATTTCCTGTGCGATTAGCTCAGCCGCGCGCGCTTCAACCATTTTCCTGCGCGCCGCCGGCAGCTTCTTCATTTTATCCTTCAGTGTGGTAGTCATGATGTCAATCCTTTCGTTTTCTCGTCGCGCCGAGATGCCTGTCAAACCTGTTGTCGGCCTTGCGGATCAATTCTCTGTAAAACTGCTTTTCACTTCCGCCTGACTTGTCTCCGGCAACGAGCAGGACGGCACGGCGGCGGCGATCAAAGGCGAAAGCCACCCGCCAGACCCCATCCGCGGCATTGAACCTCAGCTCCTTCATATTCGCATGCCTGGAGCCTTTTAGGGTGTCGGCCCATGGGCGTCCGAGTACAGGGCCGAATTCCGCTAGAAGGTGAAGATGAGCCAGCAGCTCGTCCTGGACTTCCTCATCCAGCTCGTCGAACTCCAGCGCGAAGTCTGCATAAAACTCAACATCCCATGTCACTGAACAAGTATGCCTTAAAATGCATATGGTGTCAATGACATCATCTGACGTTTAGATATTCCCATGCATGAAGACTCAAATATGCATCCCGCGGTGTTACCGAATGTGGTCGCAATGATCATAGAGGGGCTGCGTGCGGGCGTGCTATGGGCCTTTTCATTTGAGTAACCCTTTGAATCTCGTAGGGCCAAGGGAGTTTGCGGACTCTAGGAAGAGGTGGTATATAGCCGGGGTGGTCGGGCGCTGAGTATGATGCCCCCGATAGACGCTATCTTTGGCCAATGAGCTGATCTAATGCCCTCCACAGTTCAGACGATTCATTCCATCCTCGCTCAGTTTCGGGAAGAAGCTAGATCAAACCGGGATCTCGGGGATCGTTTTGAGCGGCTTATCTGCCGTTATCTCGAACTTGATCCCATCTATGCCGAAAGGTTTTCCAATGTTTGGATGTGGAATGAATGGCCGCGCAAGGGGAAAGTCGGAGATGTGGGCATCGATGTAGTCGCCGAGGAACGTGCGACAGGTGAGTTTTGCGCCATTCAGTGCAAGTTCTACCTCGCGGAACACACGATTGCCAAGGAGGACATTGATTCCTTCTTCACCGCGTCCGGGAAGCAACTATTCACCTCGTGCATGATTGTTTCCACTACAGACAAGTGGGGAAAGAATGCCGAAGATGCGCTGATCAACCAATCAAAGCCCGTTACACGATTGACCATCCATGACCTTGATGCGAGCCCGATCGATTGGTCGAAATTCAGTCTTAGCCATCCCCAGGCTCTTTCACTACGAGCGCACAAGAAGACGCGGGAGCATCAGACTGCGGCCATTAGGGATGTGGTCAAGGGATTCTCACAAGTCGACAGGGGCCAACTTATCATGGCCTGTGGAACGGGTAAGACGTTCACCGCGCTTCGTATCGCCGAGAAAATGGCACCAATGGGCCACATCCTGTTCCTTGTGCCCTCCCTATCGCTGATGTCCCAGAGCCTGCGCGAATGGACGGCTGAATCTGTGCGGCCTATCCATAGCCTTGCCGTGTGTTCCGATACACAGATTGGCAAAAGTACGACCAAAGCGCAGGATGATAGAGGCGACATCACTACGTACGACCTAGCCTTCCCCGCCACGACTTCAGCACGGCAAATCTTCCGTCAGCATCATGCCATTCACAACATGGCGAAACGTAAAAAGACGCCTGCACAAATGACAGTTGTGTTCTCGACCTACCAATCCATCGAGGCCGTCGGGCAGGCACAGAAGGCAGGTCTTCCTGAGTTCGATCTCATTATCTGCGACGAGGCGCACCGTACGACCGGGGTCACCTTGAGCGGGGAAGACGAAAGCCACTTCGTGAAGGTCCACGATGCTGGTTTCATCAAGGGCAAGAAGCGTCTGTACATGACCGTGACCTTCC
>ERZ1645192.510-NODE-510-length-32178-cov-12.244498_pt1 | contig 32178 bp, 27 predicted proteins | sample MGYA00575354_ERZ1645192 | MGnify/ENA primary metagenome ERZ1645192 (study PRJEB40844, sample SAMN11349763) | freshwater sediment metagenome | isolation source: river sediment | host: Sediment | place: India: Faizupur Khadar , New Delhi | collected 2017-02-21 ...
ATGGCCTCGACCGGCGGCCGCTACACCGTCATCACCAAGGGCCCGCTCACCGGCGCCATCGCCTGCTCGAACTCGGGCGGCTACTGGGGCGCCGAGTTGAAGATGGCCGGCTGGGACATGGTCATCCTCGAGGGCCGGTCGCCGAAGCCGGTCTATCTCAAGATCGAGAACGATGCGGCCGAGCTGATCGACGCGTCCGAGATCTGGGGCACGTCGGTGTGGCACACCGAGGAGCACCTGAAGAAGAAGCATCAGGACCCGCTGATGCGCGTTTCCTCGTGCGGCCGCGCCGCCGAGCAGGGCTGCCTCTATTCGGCGGTGGTCAACGACCTGCATCGCGCCGCCGGCCGCTCCGGCGTCGGCACGGTGATGGCGTCGAAGAACCTCAAGGCGATCGCGGTGCGCGGCACCAAGGGCGTCGCCGGCATCCGTGACCCGAAGGCCTTCATGGAGGCGACCAAGGCGGGCAAGAAGGTGCTCGCCGACAACGCCGTCACCGGCCAGGGCCTGCCGGCCTACGGCACCCAGGTGCTGATGAACGTCATCAACGAGATCGGCGCCCTGCCGACCCGCAACCACAAGGACATCCAGTTCGAAGGGGCGCGGGACATCTCGGCCGAAGCGATGCGCGAGAAGCGCAAGGGCGACGGCAAGACCAACCTGATCACCAATCAGGCCTGCTTCGGCTGCACCATCGCCTGCGGCCGCATCTCCCAGCTCGACAAGACCCACTTCACCGTGGTCAACAAGCCGCAGTACTGGGGCGCTTCCGGCGGTCTCGAGTACGAGGCGGCCTGGGCGCTGGGTGCGGCCAACGGCGTCAACGATCTCGAGGCGCTCACCTACGCCAACTTCATCGCCAACGAGGACGGTTTCGACCCGATCTCCTTCGGCGCGACGGTCGGCGCGGTGATGGAGCTCTACGAGATGGGCGTCCTCACCAAGGAGCAGATCGGCATCGAGGCGCCGTTCGGCTCGGCCGCGGCGCTCGTCTTCCTCGCCGAGAAGGTGGCGTTGGGCGAGGGCTTCGGCCGCGAAGTGGCGATGGGCTCCAAGCGGCTGTGCGAGAAGTACGGTCATCCCGAACTGTCGATGTCGGTCAAGGGCCAGGAATTCCCAGCCTACGACAGCCGCGGCATCCAGGGCATGGGCCTGACCTATGCCACCTCCAACCGCGGCGCCTGCCACCTGCGCAGCTACACCGTGGCCTCGGAGGTGCTCGGCATCCCGATCAAGACCGACCCGCTGGCGACCGAGGGCAAGGCCGGTCTGGTCAAGGCCTTCCAGGATGCCACCGCCGCCTTCGATGCGGCCGGCATCTGCATCTTCACCTCCTTCGCCTGGACGTTGGCGGACGTCGCGCCGCAGCTGCAGGCGGCGTGTGACGGCGACTGGAGCCTGGAGAACCTGGAGAAGGTCGGCGAGCGCATCTGGAACATGGAGCGCATGTTCAACAACGCCGCCGGCTTCACCGCCAAGGATGACAGCCTGCCCAAGCGCCTGACCACCGAGCCGGCCAAGACCGGCCCGGCCAAGGGTCTGGTGAGCGGCCTCGACAAGATGCTGCCGGAATACTACGCGCTGCGCGGCTGGACCCAGGACGGCGTGCCGACCAACGAGACGCGGGTGCGCCTCGGGTTGTGATCGCCGTCCGAGAAGATCGGACCGCGCGGGGGCTGAACTCCCCGCGCGGTCTTCCTCGTCCGTGAATCGCCACCGGGAGCGACTTCCATGAGATACGTCATCCTCGGCAACGGTCCGACCGGCGTCGTCGCCGCCGAGACCATCCGCAAGAAGTGTCCGGACGACGAGATCCTGATCGTCGGCGACGAGCACGAGCGGCCCTATTCGCGCATGGCGATCCCCTACCTGCTGGAGGGCAAGATCGCCGAGTCGGGAACGCTGCTGCGCCACGAACGCGACCACTGGGAGCGCAACCGCATCGCGCTGGTCGAGGCGCGGGCGACCGCGATCGACGCGGTGGCACGCAACGTCACATTGTCGAACGGATCGGCGCTCGCCTACGATCGGCTGCTGATCGCCACCGGCTCGCATCCGGTCAGGCCGCCGATCCCCGGCATGGACCTGCCGGATGTGGTCTCGTGCTGGACCCTCGCCGACGCGCGCAAGATCCAGGAACGGCTCCGGCCCGGTGCCAAGGTGCTGCAGATGGGCGCCGGCTTCATCGGCATGATCATCATGGAGGCGATCGCGACCACGGTGAACAAGACCGGCGGCAAGCTCACCGTGGTCGAGATGGGCGACCGAGTGGTGCCGCGGATGATGACCCCGGCGGCGAGCCGTCTCATCACCGAGTGGAGCGAGAAGGCCGGCGTCGAGATCCTGTGCTCGACCCGCGTCACCGCCATCGAGCGCAACGTGCCGCACGGCGGCCTGCTCACCCCGGTCTTCAAGGACAAGAACCCCAAGGAACGGGTCACCGTCCACTTCGGCGACGGCAGCACCCGCAATTTCGACTTCGTCATCTGCGCCACCGGCGTCGCCCCGACGATCGACTATCTGAAGGGCTCCGGCGTGACGATCGGCAAGCTCGGCGGCATCGTCGTCGACGCCCACATGCAGACCACCGTGCCCGGTATCTACGCCGCCGGCGATTGCACCGAATCCGTGGACTTCTCAACCGGCGAGCACATGGTCAACGCCATCCAACCCAATGCCGCCGATCAGGCGTTGGTCGCCGGCGCCAACATGGCCGGCGGGTCGGCGGTGACCCGCGGCGGCCTGCGGATGAACGTGCTCGAGACCTTCGGTCTGATCTCCACCTCCTACGGTCAGTGGTGGGGCGCGGATGGCGGCGAGCACGTCGAAGAGGTCGACGCCGCCGAGTTCCGTTACATCCGGCTCGAGTTCAGGGGCGATCGGGTGATCGGCGCCACCGTCGTCGGCCGGACGCACCACATCGGTGCGCTGCGCGGTCTGATCCAGACCGGCGTGAAGTTGACGCCGGAGTGGAAGGCGCGGCTGATGGCCGATCCCAACAAGTTCATGGACGCCTATCTGGCCTGCGGCCAGTCGGCGGCCTGAGGGAGACTGCGAAAAAACACGTACGACACCCTTGACCCGCGCGGAGGCTGCGCCAGATCCGGTGATGACGGCGGGGCGACCCGCCGGACGGCCGGTCGAGGGGCTTGAGGAGGACCCGATGATCCATTCTCTTCCGATGAAGGGGCTGGTGGCGGAGACCGGACGGACCATCAGGATCACGTTCAAGCTGTTCGCCCTGCTCGAGCGCTATCTGCCCGACGGTGCGAGCCGCAACGAGATCCGCCTGTCGGTACCCGACGCCACGACGCCGGGTGCCATCATCGCCGCGCTCGACCTGCCGGTGGCACTCTGCGCCCTGGTCATCCTCAACGGTGTCTTCGTCCCTCCGGAGACCCGCGACACGCAGGTCCTGGTCGACGGCGATGTTCTGGCGATCTGGCCGCCGATCGCAGGTGGCTGATCGTTCCCATCCCCCGCATATCGACTCACCCCTGGTTCCGTCCGCGGAACCAGGGGTTCTTGTCGTGACCTACGAGATGGCGTTGACGGCGGCCGAGCTGCATCGCCTGGCAGTGCATCTCGAGGGCGGCACGGCGATGGCGCGGAGCGAACGCGCCGCGTTCGCCGAGCTCGGCGACGGTCGGCGGTGGCGGATCACGCTCGGGCCGGAACGCGAGCGACGCATCGCCCTGATCCGCTTCCCGATCTGCGACGCCGAGATCCGGCTCGAGGGCTTCGAGCGGCCGGCGGCCGAGGCCTTCGTGGCCCGCTTCCTCAAGGTCTTCCAGAAGGGCGGCGGCTGACGGCGGCGGGTCGTGACCGCCCTGCCCTGTCGGCGGTGATCGCGATCACACGATCAGTCGACCGCTTCGACCGTGACGGAGCCGCCTTCTCGGGCGGCGCGCGCGATCGCCTCGATCACCGCCAGGGTGCGGGCGCCGTCGAGGAGGCCGCATCGCGGTGTCTCGCCATGGCGGATCACCCGGCGGAAATGGGCGACCTGCTCGATCAACGGGTCGACCGGCTCGGGTGTGAGAAAGGTGCGCGCCAGCGGCTCCCACCATCCCGCCCGGTCGCCATAGCGCCACAGGGTCAGGTCGGGCAGCGACAGCGCCCCACGGGTGCCGGCGATGTGGAAACAGTGCTCGCTCTGGCGCGGGTAGTCCGGCGCCTCGCCCGAGGTCATCTCCCAGCTCCAGGGCGCCGCGGTGGTGTCCGAGAGCAGGAACGTGCCGAGGGCACCGTTCGCGAAGCGCACCAGGACCGCGGCGGTGTCCTCGACCTCGAAGCCGCGCCGAGCCGACGAGGCGATCGCCTGGACCTCGCTGATCTCTCCGACGATGGCGCGGATGAGATCGACGTCGTGGACGAGGTTGATCAGGATCGGCCCGGCGCCGGCGCGGCGGCGCCAACCGACATCGAAATAGTCGTCGGGCTTGAGGAAGAGGGTGAGACCGGAGACCGCCACCGGCGCGCCGATGTCGCCGCGGGCGACGATCTCCTGCGCGCCGCGGACGATCGAGCCGTGGCGGCGATGATGGCCGACGAGGACGGGGACCCCGGCGTCGCGCGCCGCCGGGATCATCCGTCGGGCGGCGGCGAGGTCGCCGGCCACCGGCTTCTCCACCAGGAGCGGCAGGCGATGGGCGAGGACGGCGAGGGTGCCGGCTTCGTGCAGTTGATTGGGGGTGGCGAGGATCACGCCTTCGGGACGGGTGGCGGCGATGGCGGCTTCGAGTTCGGCGAAATGCGGCGCGCCGCATTCGGCGGCGACACCGGCCGCGGCTTCGGCCGGATCGACGATGCCGACCAGCCGACAGGCCGGATCGGCGGCGACGCGGGCGGCGTGCACACGACCGATGAGCCCGGCGCCGACGAGAAGGATGCGGACGGGATCTTCGAACTCGCCCAGGTTCATCGATCGGTTCCTCCCTGCGGTCGCGCCGCTTCCTTCGCCGTCACGCTGCCGCCGTCTCGGTGAGCGTCCCGCCGAGGAAGAGCTGGCCGACGCGCGGATCGTGGAGGATCGTGTCGGCGCGGTCGAACATTCGGGTCCGGCCGAGTTCGAGCACCAGACCCCAGTCGGACATGGCGAGGGCGGAGCGGGCGTTCTGCTCGATCATCAGAATGGAAACACCCAGATCGCGCTGCTCGATGAGGAAACGGAAGGTCTCCTCCACCAGGAGCGGCGACAGGCCGATCGACGGTTCGTCGATCAGGATCAGCTTCGGATCGAGCAGCAGGCCGCGGGCGATCTCGAGCTGCTTCTGCTGACCGCCGGAAAGCGTGCCGGCCTGGACGGCGCGCTTCTCGCGCAGTGCCGGGAAGCGGTCGAGTGCCCTCTCGATGCGGGCGGGCATGTCGGTCAGATGGCGCCCCGCGGCGATGCCGCCGAGCTCGATGTTGTGGAAGACGGAGAGCTCGGGGAAGATGTTGCGGCCCTGCGGCACGTAGCAGATGCCGGCCTCGAGCAGGGCCCGCGGCTCGAGGTTGGTGACATCGCGGCCGTCGAACACCACGCGGCCCTCCCGTGCCGGAAGAAGCCCGAACAAGGTCTTGAAGACGGTCGATTTTCCGGCGCCGTTCGGACCGATCACGGTGGTGATCGAGCCACGTGGCACCGCGAAGGTGGTGCCGTTGAGGATGGTCATCTTGCCGTAGCCGGCGACGAGGCCTTCGACCTTCAGGATGGGGGCTTCGGTCATGGATCAGTGTCCCAGATAGGCTTCGACGACGGCGGGATCGGCGCGAACCTCGGCCGGCGTGCCCTGAGCGAGGACACGGCCCTCGGCCATGACGACGACGCGCGAGCACAGGCTCATGACGAAGTCCATGTTGTGCTCGATGACGACGAAGGTCGCCCCCTGCTCGCGGTTGATCGCCTCGAGCCGCTCCTTCAGCGCCGCCAACATGGTCAGGTTGACGCCGCCGGCCGGCTCGTCGAGCAGCACCAGCTTCGGCCCGGCCATGAAGGCCATCGCCGCATCGAGCAGCTTCTGCTGGCCGTAGGAGAGACCGCCGGCCTTCTGGTCGGCGAGGTGCTCGAGCTTGAAGAAGGCGATCATCCGGTTCGCCGCGTCGGTCAGACCGGCGTCGCCGCGGCCGAAGAGGCGGGTGAGCTTGGTGCCCCGGTGCTCCTGGCCGGCGAGGATGAGGTTCTCGCGCACCGACAGGGTCGGGAACACCTGGAGGAGCTGGAAGGTGCGGCTGACCCCGAGCCGGTTGAGCTGGGAGGGATAGAGCCCGGTGACCGGCCGGCCCTCCAGCAGCACTTCGCCGTCGGTCGGGGTGAGCTGACCGAGGATGCAGTTGAACAGAGTCGACTTGCCACAGCCGTTGGGGCCGATGATGCCGAGGATCTCGCCCTGGTTCACGTGGAAGTCGACGCCGTCGACGGCGCGAATGCCGCCGAAGTACTTCTTCATGCCCTTCACTTCGAGAACGCGGGTCATCGGGCCTCACTCCCTTCGAGCATCGGACGGGCGGCGTCGCGCAGGGCGGCGGCACGGCGCTGGGAGAGACGATCGCGAGCCCGCTCGACCAGGCCCAGGATGCCGGTCGGGCAGATCACCAGCAGCACCAACACCACCGAGGCATAGACGACCAGGTACCAGCCGCCGGTCACCCGCAGCAGTTCGGGCAGAACGAAGGAGAGGAAGGCACCGACGAAGGGCCCGAGGAAGAAGCCGGAGCCGCCGACCACCACCGTCAGCAGCATGACGAAGGAGGCGGAGATGGCGAAGGGGGCGGGATCGATGAACTCGACCAGCGGTGCGTAGAGCGCGCCGGCGAAACCGCCCCAGGCCGAGCCGATGGCGAAGGCCATCAGCGTGTAGGTGCGGATGTCGACGCCGAGGCTCGCCGCTCGCATCCAGTTCTCGCGCAGCGCCAGGAAGGCGCGGCCCCAGGGCGAGCGCAGTAGCCACCACATCGCCAACGACAGAACCACCGTCACCACCAGTACGAAGCGGTAGAACGGCAGGGCACGCGACAGATCGAGGCCGAAGATCACCGGCCGCGGGATGTTGGAGAAACCGTAGACGCCGCCGGTCAGCCATTCCTCGTTGCGGGCGACGAGGAAGACGAACATGGCGAAGGCCAGCGTGACGAAGGCGAGATAGTGGAACTTCACCCGGAGCGCCGGGAAGCCCAGCACCACACCGACGGCGAAGGACAGCGCCCCGGAGGCGAGGAAGGCGAGCGGCCAGGAGACGCCGAAGGTCTTGGTCAGGATCGCCGTGGTGTAGGCGCCGATACCGATGAAGCCCGCTTGCGCCAGGGATTTGAGGCCGGCGTAGCCGAGTGTCAGGTTCAGCCCCATGGCGGCGATCGACATCACCAGCCACAGCGAGACGACATAGAGGCCGTAGGCCTTGAAGCCGGCGGGGGCGAACCACAGGATCGGCGCGGCGAGAAGGATCACCGCCAGATTGGGATCGAGACGGGTCGTCATACCGTGCGCTCCTCGCGGCGGCCGAGGAGACCCTCCGGCTTGAACAGGATGAAGACGACGAGCAGGGCGAGCGGCACCGCGGTGCGATAGCCGGACGAGACGTAGGCGGCGGCGAGATTGTCGACGAGGCCGACGACGAAGCCACCGGCGAGTGCGCCGCGCACCTGATTGAAGCCGCCGACGATCGCCGCGATGAAGGCGGAGAGGCCGATGAACTCGCCGTTGGAGAACTTCGCCAGATAGATCGGCGAGATCAGATAGGAGGCGAGCGCCGCCAGCGCCGCGTTGATCAGGAAGGTCAGGAGGATCATCCGTTCGACCCGGATGCCGAGGATGCGGGCGACGGTCGGGTTCTGCGCGGTGGCCTGCATGGTGCGGCCGAGGCGGGTGCGATCGACGAAGAGCTGCAGCGCCACGATCGCCGCCACCGCCACGACGAAGACGGCGATGTCACGCAGCGAGACCGCGGCGCCGACGATCGAGACGACGCCTTCCGGCACCATCGAGGGGAACTGCGCCGCCTGGGCCGAGTATCCGTCCTTGGCGCCCTCCTTCATCAGGATCGACAGCGCCATGGTGGCGATGGCGAGCGGCAGCACACCGTGCTTGAGCATCGGGTCGACCAGGAAGCGCTTGAAGCCGAAGCCGAAGAGCGCCAGGAACGCCGCGGTCGCCACGATCAGCGCCACCCAGAAGGGCAGATGCAACAGGTCGCGGGCGGCGAGCGCCAGGATCGCCGGCAGCATGACGAACTCGCCCTGGGCGAAGTTGATCGTCTGCGAGGTCTGCCACACCAGGGTGAAGCCGATCGCCGCCAGGGCGTAGATCGCGCCCGTGGCGAGACCGGCGATCAGGAGTTGGATGAGCTGATCCATCGGGGATCCTCGGGGTTCGATGATGCCGCTGCGCCGTGACGCGACCCGTCGTACGGTGAATGCCGAGGCATCCGCCGCTCGGGCGTCTTGGTCGAGGTTCGAACTGGGGAAGAGACGGGCGGGAGGACGAAGCCCCCCGCGCCGTCAGGTGCGACACACGCCGTGGGAGTGCGGCGGATGCCGGAACCGCCACCGTGATCAGGGCGCGATCATCGGCAGGATCTTGGTGATGACCTGCTTGCCGTCCTTGACCTCGGCGAGGAAGCTCTCGCGGTCGACGTCGCCGACGTCGTTCCACTTCGTCTCGATGAGGATGCCGGGCACGTCCTTCGGCGAGATGCGGATGCCGTGCATCGTCTTCATCAGCGCTTCGCGATCGAAGGAGCCGTTCTTCTCGGTGGCGGTCTTGATCGCCCACACCGAGGTGTAGCCCTTTATGCCGTTGTGGTCGGACTTGTAGGCGTACTTGGCCTGGAAGGCGTCGGAAAAGCTCTTGAAGCCGGCGATCGGCGCATCGACCGACAGACCGACGTGACCCTTGACGCCGTTGGCGGCGTCGCCGGCCAGTTCGATCACCTTGGCGCCGAGCAGCGTCGTCTCGCCGACCAGCGGCTTGTCGATGCCCTGCTGCTTGGCGGCACGCAGGAAGCGGGCGCTCTCCTCTTCGTTCAGATAGACGAAGACGGCGTCGGCGCCGGAGTTCTTCACCTTTATGGCGTCGGCGGCGAAGTCGGCCTGACCGGATTCGGTGGCGATGTCGGCTGCCACCGCGATGCCGCGTTTCTGCAGCTCGGGGATCATCGAGTCGCGACCGCCCTTGCCGAAGTCGTTGTTGACCCACACCACCGCGACCGACTTGGTCTTCAACTCGTCACGGAACCAGTTGGCCAGCTTCGGCATGGCGTCGGCCTGGTTGAGCGAGGAGCGGAAGAGATAGGGGTTGCCCTGCTTGGTCAGCGAAGCCGCCTCGCCGCCGACGAACTGCGGCACGCCGGCCTTCTGGGCGATCTGCATCGAGGCGCCGATCGGACCGGAGAACACCGGTCCGAGGACGACGTAGGTGCCCTCGTCGATGGCGCGCTGGACGGCGGCGCGGGTGTTGCCGGGGTTGGTCTGGGTGTCGTAGTGGACGATCTCGATCTTCTTGCCGAAGATGCCGCCCTTGGCGTTGATCTCGGCGACGGCGAGGTCGATGCCGTTCCTCCAGTTGGTGCCGGCGGTGGCGCCGGCACCGGAGAGCTCGACGACGTCGACCAGCTTCACGGTGTCTTCGGCGGAAGCCGGAACGACGAAAGTGGCGGTGCCGAGCAGCACGGCGGCGAAGAAGGCTTTCATACGGATTTCCTCCCGATTGCGGACGGCTTCATCGACCGTCTCTCCTGGTGGCCGTGGTGGTCACCGCGGCCGGTCTGTTGCGAGGCCGGACGAGCCGGCTTCACAGGTATTCGACGACGTCGGCGCGCCGGCGCAACTCGGCGAGCGCCGCCATGCGGGCCGGCGCGTTGGCGGCGCCGTAGAGATCGTAGCCGCCCCTGCGGCTCACCACTTCGAAGAAGAAGCGATCCTGGAACGGGGTCGAGTAGAGGTGGAAGAACTCGGCCTCGCCGGCCCGGTCGTAGAGGATGCCGAGGCTCTGCATCTCGTCGACCAGCGTGTCGGAGAGGCCGAAGCGGGCGGCGACGTCGGCATAGTAGTTGGGTGCGATCGACAGGATCGGCGCGCCGGCGGCCTCGAGCGCCCGGGCCGCGGCCCAGATGTCGGCGGTCTCGAAGGCGATGTGGTGGACACCGGCGCCGGAATAGGTCGAGACCGAACGCGCCGTGGCGGTGCGCCGGCCCTCGGAGATGTTGAGCGGCATCCGGACCCGTCGCGACGCGTTCGACACGGCGCGCGAGCGCACCAGACCGTAGGGGTCGGGTAGGAGCCAGGTCGATTCCGGCTCGAGCCCGAGCGCGGCGCGGTGGAACAGCACCCAGCTGTCGAGATCGTCCTCGGGCAGTGCCTCGGCGACGTGGTCGATGCGATCGAGACCGACGGCGGCGGCGGATTTCGGCCCGGCGCGGACGAAGTCGTTCTCGAAGGCGTATCCGCCGCCGGCGTCGCGGCCGGTGAAGTAGACGAGGCTGCCGTCGTGGTTGCGGATGGCCGGGATGGTCATCTCGCCGGCGCCGATGCGGCCTTCGAAGCGCGCGGCACCGTAGCTCTCGGCGCGGGCGAGCGCGGACAGCGGGTCGTCGGCCTCGAGCGCCAGGGCACAGACCGAGGGGCCGTGCACCAGATAATAGGCCTGAGCGACACTGTCGCGCTCGGAATTGACGACGAAGCGGATGTCGCCCTGGCCCCACAGGTCGACGTCCTTGGAACGATGGCGGCCGAGCTTGGTGAAGCCGAAGGGGGCGAGCCAGGTTTCGAGTTCGGCGCGGGCACCGTGATCGACGGCGAATTCGACGAAGGCGAAACCACCGAAGTCGACCGCCGGCGGTGGATCGAAGAGCTCGACCCGGCGGCGCGGACGGCGGACGGCGGGCGCGGCCCCCGCGTCGCTCGCCAGCAGGCCGCGGGTCTTCTCCTCGAGCCACAACAGCGAGCGCATGGCGGCGCGGGCGGTGGTGCGCGGCGCGGCGCGGCGCAGGTCGTCGTTGAAGATCTCGAGGCTGATCGGGCCGGCGTAGCCGGCGCCGATCACCGCCGCGAGGAAGCCGGGCACGTCGAACTCGCCCTGCCCCGGCAGGCAGCGGAAGTGGCGCGACAGGGTCAGCGGCGTCATGCCGAGACGGGGCGCGTCGGCGAGCTGGACGAAGAAGATGCGCTCGCCGGGGAGGTCGGCGAGACCGCTGCGGTCGTCCGGCAGGGCGAGAGTGTGGAAGCTGTCGACGATCAGGCCGAGGTGGGGATGGTCGGCCTTCTCGACCAGACGCCAGGCGTGATCGAAGGTCCGGATGCGGGTGCCCCAGGCGAGCGCCTCGAAACCGATCTTGAGACCGCGCTTGGCCGCCCGTTCGGCGAGTGCCCGCAGTTGCGCGGCGGCGCGGTCGTCGTCGTCGAGGGCGTCCGGCGAAACGTTGGAGCAGACCAACATCAGAGGGGCACCGAGTTCGCCCATCAGATCGAACTTGCGCTCGGCGCGGTCGAGATTGCGGGCGAAGGTGGCGTCGTCGACGCCCTCGAGATCGCGAAACGGTTGGAACAGTTCGATGGCGAGGCCGAGATCGGCCGCCATCGCCGCCACCTGCCGGGGATTTCCGGGGAAGAAGGTCAGGTCGTTCTCGAAGATCTCGACGCCGTCGAAGCGGGCGATGGAGATCGCCTCGAGCTTCTCGGGCAAGGTGCCCGACAGCGAGACGGTGGCGATCGAACGCCGCATGTCGGTTTCTCCCTGAACCTCGGCCGCCGTTTCCCGGCGTGCCGTGCGCGCACCTCGCCGGCGCGGTCGCTTTCGTTGTCGGGCAATTTCCCGCATGTTCCGGTGAAGCACACGGGGCGGCCGTCATGTTCCGACATGACGAAAGTCACTTTTTACAATCGATTGAAATATCGGTCGGGGCGCGTCGGCGGCCCGCATACACCACGGATGGCCCGCCCGTCGCCCCACCCCGGATCGACCCTTCACCGCCGCGGCCTGCCGAGGGCCTTGACCGCCAGTTCGGTGCGGGTCTGGACGTGGAGCTTCTCCATGATGCGGCTGACGTAGTTCTTCACCGTTCCCTCGGCGAGGAAGACCGTATCGGCGATCTCGCGGTTGGAACGGCCCTTGGCGACGAGGGCGAGGATCGCCTCCTCGCGTTCGGTCAACGGCTCGTCGGTCGCGCCGCCCTCCCCGGCCACCGGCGGCTGCGGGCGAGCGCGGCGGAACTCCTCGAAGACTTTCCTGGCGACGAGCGGCGACAGGCGCGATTCGCCGCGCTTCACGGCGCGGATGGTGTCGAGGATCTCGTTCTCCGAGGTGTCCTTGAGCAGATAGGCCTGGGCGCCGGCGGAAATCGCCTCGAACACCAACTCGTCGGTGTCGAAGGTGGAGAGCGCCACCACCTGGGTGCCGGGATGTTCGGCGACGATGCGGCGGGTGGCGGCGATGCCGCCGAGGCGCGGCATCTGGATGTCCATCAGCACGATGTCGGGACGGTAGCGGCGGACGAGGTCGATCGCCTCGACGCCGTCGGCCGCCTGACCCACCACCTCGATGTCCGGTTCCATCTGGAACATGGTGGCGAAGGCGCGGCGGATCAGCTGCTGGTCCTCGGCGATGACGAGGCGAATGGTCTCGGTCGGGCCGGGGGCCGCGTCCGTCGCCGGGCCGGGTTCGTCGCTCGGGGCCATGGTGTCTCACTCTCCGACCGGGCGATGAGACCGCAGCCATGCACCTCGGGTCAAGCGCCCTCCCCCGGGCCGCCGGCCGCGTAACGACGCAGGCGTTCGCCGAGGGTGCCGGTGTGCAGTTCGAAGAGATGGCCGTCGTGGTCGTGAAAGTAGATCGAGCGCCCTTCGCCGGGAAGCCGCGACCGGCCTTCGCGCAGATCCAGGCCGAGGGCGTTGACGGCGGTGTGGTGGCGATCGTAGTCGGCCTCGGCGATGCGGAAGGCGACATGGTCGTAGCCGCGCGGGCCATCGCGCTCGCCCTGCATGATGGCGATCCAGATCGGCGCCGGCGCATCGGCGTCGCCGGGTTCACCACCGACCAGGAAGAAGCGTTCCGGTGACAACGAGAAGGTCGCCTCGCCGCTGTCGTAGACGCGTTGGGCGCCGAGCACGGCGGTCAGGATCTCCTCCATGCGGTCGAGATCGCGGACGACGAAGGTGATGTGGCTGAGACCGAGGACCATGGTCCATCAGAACCCGGACCGACGGGGAAGGCAACGGCCGGTCGCACCGGACGGAGCGATCGGATGACGGCGACGGCGATCGCGATATGATGCCGGCGGCCCCCCGTTCCCCCCTGCCGAGGAGACACCCCATCACCGCCCTCGCCCCGGCTCCTGCGACGCGCACCGGCCTGCGGCCGCTGCGCCTCCTCGCGGCGCTCGACCCGCGGCGTCGGGTGGCGGCGGCGATCGGCTGGTCGATCGGCGCTGTGTCGGCGATCGTCGCAGCTGTGGTCGGGGCCTGGACCATGGGAGAGGCACGACGGGCGATCGAGGGCGAGATCGGCCTCGTCTACGCCGCGCACGCCCAGCGTCTGGTCGAGACCATCGACGCCAATCTCGCCGGCCGACGGCAATGGGTGGCGGCCTCGGCGACGCTGATGGGGGCGCGCGTCGGTGCCCTGCCGCAGGCCGACATCGGGCAGGTGCTCAGCGACCTGAAGGGGGCGCTCAAGGAGATCGAATGGGCCGGCGTCGTCGACACTCAGGGCGTGGTGATCGCCGCCACCGACGACGTCCTGGTCAATCGCTCGGTCGCCTCGCGGCCGTGGTTCACCTCCGGCTTCCTCGGACCCTACGTCGCCGACGTCCACCGCGAGGTGATGCTCGGCCGCGATCTCCCGGGGACACGCGGCGGCGAACCGCTGCGCTTCGTCGATCTCTCGGCGCCGATCCGCGACGCCACCGGCGACGTGCTCGGGGTGCTCGGCGCCTCGCTCGGACGATCGTGGATCGAGGGGCTGGGGTCGACCACCCTCGACGGGCTGCGCAAGTCGCGCAAGGGCATCGAAGTGCTGGTGGCGGGTCGCGACGGCACGGTGCTGCTCGGCTCGGAGCGGGTGCCGGTGGGGACGCTGATCGACCTCTCCAAGTACCACGGTGAGGACGGTTGGCGGGTGGAGGACGGTCAGCTCACCGGCGTCGCCCGATCGCGCGGTTTCGCAGACTTCGGCGGCCTCGGCTGGTGGGTGCTGGTGCGCGAACCGACCGCCATCGCCTTCGCTCCGGCGGGGCGGACGGCGGCCGGCATCTTCGCGGCGATCGCCGGCGGCGGTGTCTTCGCGGCTCTGATCGGCGCGTTGGTGGCGGCTCGGCTGATGCGGCGGCTGAAATCGGTGGCGGAGGCCGCCGACGACCTGCGCCTCGGTCGCGCCCAGGCCTTCTCGGCGCTCGACGGCGAAGACGAGGCGGCACGCATCTCGCGTTCGCTCGGGGCGCTGATCGCCACGCTGCAGACCGCCAACACCGAACTCACCGACCTCAATTCCGAACTCGACGCCCGAGTTGCGGCGCGCGCCCGCGAAATCGAACGCATGGAGCAGGAGAACCGCTTCGCCGCGGTGGTGCGCGAACGGCTGCGTATCGCCCGCGACCTTCACGACACGCTCGCCCATTCGCTGCTCGCGCTGCTCACCCAGATCCGCCTCGCCCGCCGCCTCGTCGGCGACCCGGCACGGGTCGACGGCGAACTCGCCGCGGCCGAGGAGGTGGCGCGCGAGGGCATGACCCAGGCGCGCGACGCGGTGATGCAACTGCGCTATTCGCCGGTGCGCGACGACGGTCTCTCCGAGGCGTTGCGGCGCATGGTCAAGCGGCTGCGCGACCGCATCGACATCGAAGTGACGGTCGCGGTCGACGATCGCGCCACCCCGCTCGCCGACCGCACCACCGAGGCGGTGTTCCGCATCGTCGAGGAGGCGGTGCGCAACGTCGAGAAGCACGCCGAAGCCCGGCACATCGCCATCACGGCGCGGGTGATCGGCCGCGAGGATGGCGACCATCTGGTGGCCGAGGTCGTCGACGACGGTGTCGGCTTCGACCCGCAGGAGACGCATCACGGCCACTTCGGTCTGGTCGGGGTGCGCGAACAGGCCGACCTCGCCGGTGCGACGCTGGAGATCGATTCGCGGCCCGGCGAGGGCACCCGCGTCGCCGTCGACGTCCTGCTCTGAGCGCGACGAGCGGATGTCGGCGCGCGCCGGCTACGGCGCCCCGCGCGCCCGATCCCTTTCCGCGTTTCCTTTCGCGCCCTCCCCGCATGGCGCGTTCGATCGTGGCCCATTCCTGCACGAATCGAATGGAACCGGCAGCGAAATCACATTGCATCGAAAACTGGAATACTATTCCATCTTTGGTGATGCGGCCCGTCGGGTCGTGAACCGAGGGGACTGCGACCGTGGTGTTGCGGGTGGACAGGATCGAGGGCGGATCCGGATTCGACGTCGCGGTGATCGGAACCGGCGCAGCGGGGCTGGCGGCGGCGCTGTTCGCGGCCAAGCGCGGGGCGCGTGTCCTGGTGCTCGAGCGCACCGAGCATGTCGGTGGCTCGTCGGCGTGGTCGGCCGGCACCGCCTGGCTGCCACTCACCCGCCATGCCGCAGTCGGCGCCGGCGACGATGCGGCGACGGTGCTGGAGTTCCTCGACACGGCGGTCGGCAATCGCAGCCCGCGGGCGATGCGTGAGGCGTTCGTCGCCGCGGCGCCACAGGCGGTGGCCGAGCTCGAGGGCGACACGCAGGTGCGGTTCCGCGCCCGCGCCTTCCATCCTGACTACATGTCGGACCTACCCGGGGCCACGCCCTGCGGGCGGGCGATCGAGCCGCAGCCCTTCGACGGCCGGCTCCTCGGCGACAACCTGCGCCTCGTCCGGCCACCGATCCCCGAGTTCACCCTGTTCGGCGGGATGATGGTCGACCGCGACGACATCGGCCACCTGCTGAAGGCGACGAAGTCCTTCGCCTCGTTCCGCCGCGCCCTCGGCCTCCTGGCCCGCTACGGGCACGATCGCCTCACCCACTCGCGCGGCACCCGGCTGGTGATGGGCAATGCGCTCATCGCCCGTTTCCTCGCCTCGCTCGCCGACCACGACGTGACCCTGCTCACCGGCGCCGAGATCGGCCGCCTCGACCACGATGGCGCCCGCGTCACCGGTCTCGGTTTCAGCCATCGTGGCCGCGAAATCTCGACGACGGTGCGGCGCGGTGTGGTGCTGGCGAGCGGCGGCTTCAATCGCCATGCGACCCGCCGCGGCGAGCGACTCGGGACCGATCCGGCATGGTGTCCGGGCGCGCCCGGCCACACCGGGGCGGCGCTCGATCTCGCTCTCGGCCTCGGCGCCCGCTTCGGCGCCGGCGCGCTCTCCGATGCCTTCTGGGCGCCGGTGTCGACCCGCCGCCGCGCCGACGGATCGTCGGCGGTCTTCCCGCATTTCCTGCTCGATCGCGGCAAGCCGGGGATGGTCACCGTCGACCGGAGCGGCCGGCGCTTCGTCAACGAGTCGACCTCCTACCACCTCTTCGCGCTCGCCATGTGCGACGCCGGCGCCGTGCCGGCTTTTCTCGTCACCGATGCGGTGGGGCTGAAGCGATACGGGCTCGGCATGGTGCGGCCCGGCGGCGGCACCGCCCGCTTCCTCGCCGACGGCTATCTCACCACCGCCGCGACCCTCGACGAACTCGCCGCGAAGCTCGACATCGACGGCGACGGGCTCATGCGCACCGTCGCCGACATGAACGCCTACGCCATCACCGGCATCGATCCCGACTTCGGCCGCGGTTCGACGGTCTATCAGCGGGCCAACGGCGACGCGACCCATGGGCAGAACCCCTGCCTCGGGCCGATCGGCGCGGCGCCCTTCTACGCGGTCAGGCTGTGGCCCGGCGACATCGGCGCCGCGACCGGCCTCGTCACCGACGGCCACGCCCGGGTGCTCGACCCCGACGACCGACCGATCGGCGGGCTGCACGCCGTCGGCAACGACATGCAGTCGATCATGGGCGGCACCTACCCCGCGCCGGGCATCACCCTCGGCCCCGGCATCGCCTTCGCCTGGGCCGCGGCGCGGCATCTGATGGGCGAGGCGTGAGGACGGCGGCACGAGAGGGCGGATCCCCCGACCTCGTCTCTGCTCCGAAGAGGCCTCACGGCCGTTCGGACGGTCGGTGATCCGGTAGCCGACGCGCCGCGTCGTGGACGGTGCGGACCCAGGCCGCGGTGCCGAGGCGGGCCCGGCGGACGTCGTTCGGCACCTCGCAACTGACCGGAATGTCTGCCGGCAGCCGATCGAGTATCCCGGAGAGATCGATCGCCCCCTCGCCCGGCGGTAGGCGGGCACGGCGGGCGTCGTGGATCAGGCCGTCCGCCGTCGCCGGGATGGTCGCCGGTGCATCGCAGATCTGGACGTAGTGCGAGCGCCCCGCCGGGATGGCGGCGATGTCGGCGAGCGTCGTCGCCGATCGGGCGACATGCAGGGCATCGACCAGGACGCCACCGTTGGGGCGGCCGGCGGCTTCGACGATCCGGAGTGCCGTCCGCGCATCGCCGACCGGCACCCAGGGCATGAACTCGAGATCGCAGGTCAGGCCATAGGGCGCGGCGAGATCGCAGAGCGCGGCGAAACCGTCGATCACCCGCGCCTCGTCGGGATGATCGCCGGCGACCAGCACCGCCCGCCCCCCGAGCCGCGCCCCGACCTCGAGAAACGCCTCGTGGTCGCGCGGCCGGAAACCCTCGCCGATGCGCAGGATCTCGAGATCGAAGACGCCGACGCCGGTGGCGGCGATCGCCGCTTCGGTGTCGCGCAAACCCCGCGGATCGTCCATCAGGCGGTGGGCGATGCCGCCCGGCGCGGCGGGGAGCAGCCTCAGTCCGACCGCCGCGAACCCCACCTCGGCGGCGAGGCGGACGAGATCCGCCGGGGCGACGTCGAGGGCGGTCAGATGGGCGAGCGACAGGGTGCGGGCCACGGGCGCGTCCTCAGGTGAGCGGCGAGATCGCCGTCGGCAGGGCGACCGCCGAGCGCATGTCGGTGGTCAGCCAGTCGGGCCCGCCCTTCGGCGGCCACGCCCCGACGGCGACCGCCTCGGCGCGGATCGCGGCACGAGCATCGAGGCTCTCGAAGGGCCAGATATGGGTGAAGCGCGGCGCACCGTCGAGGGCGTACATGGCGATGACCAGCGGCGACAGCTTCACCCGTTCCGGCACCGCCGCCGCCCAGGCATCGATGGTCGGCTGCATGCCGCCGAACTTCGGCCGATAGGTGCGGAACTCGTAGACCTTGCCGTAGGCGCCGCGCACCACCGGCCCCATGAAGGGGAAGGGCGCGTAGGATTCCATCGTCAGGTCGGTCAGATGCTCGGCGACGTTGAACGGGTTCGACGCCAACATGCCGCGTCTGCGCTCGGCCGACAGCGCCGCCTCGTCGTCGAAGCCGCGCAGCACGATCAACTGGTTGAGCGGGCCGAGATCGGTGGTCCAGCAGCCGAGCAGCCGGCCCGTCGCCGCCGTGTCGTTCACCCAGGTTTCGACCGCGCCGACCGCGCGTCCCATGCTGCCGAGTTTCAGGGTGAGGGTGGCGATCTCGTAGAGCATCTCGGAATCTCCGGCATTTCGATCAGGTGGCGATGGATGGGAGGTCGGCCGGCGGCAACGGCCGGTCGGCAGCATGATGGGCGGCGATGAAGCCGAAGGTCATGGCGGGGCCCAGGGTGATGCCGCCGGCCGGGTAGCGCCCGGCCATGATCGAAGCCATGTCGTTACCGACGGCGTAGAGGCCGGGGATCGGCACACCGGCGCGATCGAGGACGCGGCCGTCGGCGTCGGTGGCGAGGCCGGCGAAGGTGCCGAGACTGCCGGGGACGATCTCGACCGCGTAGAACGGCGCCCGCTCGATCGGCGCGACGCAGGGGTTGGGGCCATGGCCCGGATCGCCCTGGATGCGCTCGTAAGGGACCGAGCCGCGGCCGAACTCCGGATCCTCACCGCGTCGCGCCCCGGCATTGTAGCGGGCGACCGTCGCCTCGAGCCCGTCCGGATCGATGCCGCATACTTTCGCCAGGTCTCGCAAGGTCCTGCCCCGCTTCAGATATCCGCTGCGGAGCCAGGGTCCGAGCGGGAACGGTCGCGGGCGGGTGTGACCGAGCCCGTAGTGGCGTTGGAAAGCGTGGTCGACGACGAGCCAGGCACGCGGCGCCTCACCAGCGGGGGTGGCGGCGAAGAGGCCGTTCATCACGTCGTGATAGCTCCCCGCCTCGTCGACGAAGCGGCCGCCGTCGCGGCCGACCGCGATCAGCCCGGGTTTCGCCCGCTCGACCAGGTGCGGGAAGGCGCCGATCGACCCGTCTCCCCGCTGCACCAGCGACACCGGCGCCCAGGCGCCGGCGTGGGCGCCGACCTCGATGCGGCCGCCGGCGTGCTCACCGAGGCGCAGGCCGTCGCCAGAATTGGCGGGGGGCGCCGCCGAGCAGTGCTCGACCCCGGTCGGGGCATGGGGAAAGAGCGCCGCCTTGCGAGCGGTGTCGTGGGGAAAGCCGCCGCAGGCGAGGACCACGCCACGCCGCACCCGGATCTCGCGCGCCGCCCCGTCGGCAGCGACGCGCACCCCGGCGATGCGGACGCCGTCGCGGATCAGACCGACGACCGGGGTCGCGACCAGGATGTCGACGCCGCGATCGAAGGCGGACCGGGCGAGCCGGGCGACGAGCGCGTTGCCGGCGACGAGCTGTAGGCCACGGCCGACGACGAGACGATCGACGGCATGGCGAGCGAGGCGGCGGACGACATGGAGGAAGGAACGCAGACTACGCGTCGCCTCGAGGAAATGGCGCAGATCCGCCCCCGAGGCGATCCCCATACCGAAGGGTGAGAGGAGATCGAGAGGCGGCCGCAGGTCCTCGAGGCGATCGCCGAGGATGCGGCCGTCGCACGGCTCGGCGCAGACCGAGCGGCCGCCGGTTCCGGCCGACGGGGTGCGACCGTGGAAGTCGGGGATGGTGTTGCCGCCGAAGAAGCGTACCGCCGTCCGCTCCTCGAAGAAGTCGACCATCCGGGGGGCCTGCTCGAGGAAGCGGTCGACACGGGACGCATCGAAGCCGTTGCCGAGTTCGTGTTCGAGATAGGCGCGCGGCGCGGAGATCGGCTCGTCGATGCCGGCGGCGCGGGCGTGACGATTGCGCGGGATCCACAGCCAGCCGCCCGACCAGGCGGTGGTGCCGCCGAACCGCTCCGCCTTCTCGAGCACCACCACCTCGAGCCCGAGATGAGCGGCGGTGACCGCCGCGGCGAGGCCGGCGGCGCCGGAGCCGACGACGACGAGGTCGACTTCGCGCGGAGGGTCGGGGCGACGGCGCGTCGGCATGGGGCGATGTCCTGGTCGCGACGTCGGTCAGGCGAGGGTCGGGGCGCGGCTGCGGAAGAGCGGCGAGGCGGCGCCGGCGATACCGAGTTCGGCAGCGGCGGCGACGAGTTCGGCACCGATGGCGGCGATGCGGTCGGCGCCGAAGCGCACACAGGGGCCGGCGACCGAGATCGCGCCGAGCAGGGCGCCGTCGGGGGCGACGATCGGGGCGGCGATCGCGGTCATGCCGGCGGTGAAGGTCTCGATGGTCACCGAATAGCCGCGCGCCCGCGTCTCGACCAGGGCGGCGGAGAGGGCCTTGGCGGTGGTCGGGGCGTTGGGGCCGAAGTCCTCCGGCCGGCCGAAGCCCTGGCGGGCGACCTGCATCAACGCCTGTTCGTCGCTCATCGTCGACAGGATCGCCTGACCGGCGGCGGAGCACGAGAGCCGCGCCACCTGTCCCTGGTCGGGATCGTAGCGCAGGCCGGAGCGGGCGCCCTGCGCCTTGGCCACCCAGGTCAACACCTCCTCCTGCCATACCGACAGTCGGACCAGTTCGCCGGTCGCCTCGGCGAGGCGGTCGAGCAGCGGCTGGGCGATGTCGACGACGCCGGCAGCGGCGAGATGGCCGAGGCCGAGGGCGGTCATCCGCAGGGTCAGGGCGTAGTCGCCATGATCGCGGGTCTGGCGCACCCAGCCGAGGCGGACGAGATCGGCGAGCAGGCGGTGGCAACCGCTGCGCGGCATGTCGAGGCGATCGGCGATGGTGGCGAGCGGCAGCCCTTGCGGCGCCGTCGCCAGGGTCTCGAGGATACCGAGGGTACGTTCCAGTACACCGCTCATGTCGAACCTCTCCGTCTCCCTCGCCCGAGTCCCCCGGGCGGCGTCTCCGTCGTCCGTTCTGCGAGGGCAGCCCGCACCTGGCGCCGCTCGCTTCGGCCTCCGAAGCGCACCCGGCCCGAACCAGCGCGCCGAACTTCGGCGGCGTTGCGACGAATGTGATGGAACTGGATTTTTATGTTGAATGCAATTCCATTCCATGGAAACCAGGACGAGACGGCGGATCCGCCGGTTCGGACCGTTCGATGCCGGGATGCGGCGTGACGGCCGAGGTGAGCGGTGTCGCGCCGGCGAGCCAAACGACCCGAGCCGGCGATCGCAGAGTGCCCGCCGTCGCGAGGACGGCCACGACGCACAGACGAGGAGCGCGACCATGGCGATCGAACTCGACGGGGCCACCCGGCTGGTACCGATCGTCGGCGACCCGATCGCTCAGGTGAAGTCACCGGCCGGGATGAGTGCCGCCTTCGCCGAAGCCGGACGCAACACCCTGGTGGTGCCGGCCCATGTGGCGCCGGCGGATTTCTCCACTTGGATGGCCGGGCTCGCCGTCATGCGCAACGTCGACGGCCTGATCGTCACCATTCCGCACAAGTTCACCGCGCACGGCCACTGCGCCACGACATCCGAGCGCGCCCGCTTCCTGCGAGCCGTCAACATCCTGCGGCGCAATCCCGACGGCTCGTGGCACGGCGACATGTTCGACGGGCTCGGCTACGTCACCGCGGCGAAGAAGGCGGGCTGCCGCTTCGTCGGCGCCTCGGTACTGCTGGTGGGGACCGGCGGCGCCGGCACGGCGATCGCGCAGGCCGTGGCGGCGGAAAGGCCGGCGCGACTCGCCCTCCACGATGCGGATGGGGTACGACGTGACGATCTGGTCGCCCGGCTCGTGGCGACCGGGGCGACAGTCGTGGCGGGACGCGCGGATCCACGCGGCTTCGACGTGGTGCTCAACGCCACGCCGCTCGGGATGCGGGCGGGCGATCCCCTCCCCGTCGACGGATCCGGCCTTTCGCCCGCGATGTTCGTCGGCTGCGTCGTCACCGAACCGAAGGTACCGCCGTTGATCGAACGGGCGCGGTCCCTCGGCTGCCGCACCATCACCGGCGCCGACATGTTCCGCGAAGTGCGCGACCTGATGCTCGCGTTCCTACTCGGCGCGGAAGGCTGATGCCGACCGACCGCATCGCCGCTGCCGTGCCGTTCACTGCGGTCGCTGTTCGGCGCGGATGCCGTCGCGGACGGAATCGCTCGGATGGAGCACGACCTGTTCGCCCTCGGCGAGACCGGAGACGACGCGGGCGAAGCGCTGATTGCGCTCGCCGATCTCGATGCGTTTCAGCCGGGCACGGCCGTCGACCACGGTGAAGACCGCCCAGCTCTCACCGGAGCGGAAGAGCGCGCCGATCGGTACGGTGGCCACCGCCTCGCCGCGCCACACGACGATGCGGGCGACGATGCGGAAGACGTGGCCGAGGCGGCTCCACTTCTCCGGCGGATCGACGAAGTCGAGCACCACCTTGACCCGCTGTTCCTCGATGCCGAGCGCCGAGACCTTGGTGTAGGCGGTCGGCTCGACCCGGCGCACCCGGGCGGCGAGGGTCCCCTCCCCGCCCCAGCTCTCGATGCGGGCGGTCTGGCCGGACGCGACCCGGACGGCGTCGCGGGAGAGCAGGTCGACGACGATCTCGAGATCATGCGGATCGCCGATCTCGACCAACGGGCTGCCGGCCGGCACCACCTGTTCGCTCTCGGTGATGAGCTTCAACACCCGGCCGTTCACCGGTGCCTTGACCTCGATGCAGCAGGCCGAGGACGGCTCGCCCCCCTGCCCCGGCTGGATCAGTTGCGCCCGGGCGCTCTCCAGTTCGCGGCGGCGGACGTCGAGGGTGGCGAGCGCCGAGGCGACGGCGCTCTCGGCCGTGGCGACGTCGAGCCGAGCCTTTTCGAGGGCGCGTTCGGCGATGGTCTGCCGTTCGGCGAGTTCGGTGGCGCGGCGCAGGTCGGCACGGGCGAAGGCGAGTTGCGAGCGGGCCTGATCGACCTGCGCCTCGGCCAGCGACACCGCCGATTTCGCCGCTTCCACCGCCGCTTCGGCGACACGGCGGGAACGGGCGTCGAGGAAGACCGGGTCGCCGGGTTCGAAGCGGGCGACCACCGTCTTCTCGGCGACCACCGCATCACCGACGGTGAGCGGGCTCCTCAGCATCTTGCCGGCGGTCGGGGCGGAGATGGTGTAGACGTCGCGGATGCGGGTGACGCCCTCGTCCTCGACCGTCACCTCGAGGGTGGTGCGGCCGATGGTGGCGAGATCGACCAGGACCGGGCGCGGCCACAGCGCCCAGGCGAAGAAGCCGGCGACACCCAGTGCCGCCGCCGCCCACACCAACCGTCTCGTCCAGCCGTTCGCCATGGTCATTCCCGCGTCTTGAGGACCTCGATGAGGTCCAACCGGTCGATGCGCCGTCGGACCACCGCCGCCGAGGCGAAGGCGGCGAAGATCACCACCGCGCTCGCCCAGGCATAGACCTCCGGCCCGACCACGATCGGCACCCGATAGAGCTCGCTCTCGAAGGCTCGCACCATCGCTTCGGCGATGCCGCGGCCGATCACCCAGCCGAGCGGTTGCGCCGCGAGCGTCAACAGCGCCAGTTCGGCGAGCAGGATCCCCGACACCTCGCCGCGCGACAGACCGAGGACGCGCAGGCTCGCCATCTCGCGCCCCTGTTCGGAGAGCGAGATCCGCGCGAAATTGTAGACCACCCCGAAGGCGATGATCATCCCGAGCGACACGTAGACGGCGATCATGATGTACATGTTCTCGGCCAGGGTCTCGCGGAACTTGATCAGCGCCATGCGCTGCAGGGTGACGAAGCCGGCGACGGGGGTCGTCTTGAGTTTGTCGAAGAAGGCCGCGCGTTTCGCTTCGTCGTAGGCGACGTGGACGCCGTCGACCAGCGCCCCCTCGCGCATCATGCGATTGGCGGCGCCGAGATCCATGTAGGCGTCGAGGCCGAGATAGCCCTCGATGATCACCGTCACCGGCACCTCGACCCGTCGCCGATCCCGTTCCAGGAGTTCGACCTCGACCAGATCGCCGACCTCGACGTGGAGGATGCGGGCGAGCATGTCGGAGAGTGCGATGCCCTCCTCCGGCAGGGTCACGGGCACGAAACCGCGACCGAGGACGCGGGAGAGATCGCCGCCGCGCGGCTTGCCCGAAATCGCCACCCGCCGCTCGACCGCGCCGTTGCGGATCTTCACCGGGATCGAACGATAGGGCTCCACGGTCAGCACACCGGGTAGCGCGGCGACATCGGAGAGCGCCGACCAGGAGCGAGCGTGGGCGAAGCCGACGCTCGAATCCTGACGGTTGGCGCGGTTGAAGGTGACGTCGATCATCAGTTCGGTCGAACCGAAAACCCACAGCGTCCCGACCAGCACCGAGACCGACAGGGCGATGCCGAAGACCGAGCCGAGGCTGCGCATCGGCTTGTGGGAGACGTGGCGGATGACCATCACCAGGGTCTGGCGGACGGCGAGAAGCCGATAGAGGCGATCGGCGAGACCGTGGCGATAACGTGCCGGTGCCGGCGGCTGCATCGCCACCGCCGGCGGCAGTCGCACCACGCCGGCCACCGCCGCCGCCGCTCCGCCGAAAGCCGCGGTCAGAGTCACCGCCAGGGCGATGATCCAGGTGCTCACCTCCATACGGAAGACCAGGAAGGGGAAGTGGTAGAAGTCGCCGTAGAGCCGGGCCATACCGTTGCCGAGCCAGGTACCGAGGCCGACGCCGAGGATCGAGCCGATCACGGCGATCGCAGCGACGAATTCGAGATAGTGGGCGCCGACGGCGAGATCGGAGTAGCCGAGCGCCTTCAGAAGACCGATCTGCTCGCGCTCGAGCGCGATCAGCCGGGTCAGGGTCATGTTGACCAGGAAGGCGGCGACCACCAGGAAGATCGGCGGCAGGATCCGCGCCATCGCCTCCAGCTGCTTGAGCTCGGCGTCGAGGAAGGCGTGGCTGGTCTGGTCCTTGCGGCCGTAGGCGCCGAGGCCGCCGTAGCGGGTGAGCATACCGTCGAGGCGTTGGATCACGTCGGCGACCGAGGCGTCGCGCATCAGCGCGACATGGACGGTGGAGAAGGCGCCGGTGAGATCCCAGGCGGCGGCGAGCGCCTTCTCCGACATCCAGACGATGCCGAAGCGGCGGTCGTCGGGCATGAGATCACCGGGTCCCATGGCGTAGACGTATTCCGGCGAGAGGGCGATGCCGACGATCTCGAGCACCCGCTTGCGGCCGTTGATCAGCGCGGAGAAGGTCGCGCCCGGTTCGAACCGATTGGCCTTGGCGAAAGGCTCGCTCACCACCACCTCGCGATCGTCACCGGGAGTGGGCTTGCGGCCGCGCATCATGTGCAGCAGGTCGAGGCGCTGCTCGCGCCAGTCGGGCAGCGACACCATCATCGCCGAGGCCGGCTCGATCATGCCGGGCAGGTCCAGAAGCGCCAGCTTGGAGACGCGCGGCTCGACGGCGGCGACGCCGGGAATGTGGGCGATCTCGTCGGCGAAGACGGCCGGCGCCCGCGTCAGATCGGCGAAGACGTCGGCGAAGCGGTTGCGCTCGTAATAGGCGGCACGGGTGTCGCTCAGCGAGGCATGGGTGCCGACGCCGAGGATCAGGGTCGCCGCGCCGGCGGCCATGACCAGGGCGATGGCCAACGCCTGGGGCCAGAGGCGGATCAGATCCCGCAGCAGCTTGCGACGCAGCGCGCTCATCGCTTCACCACGAGATGACCGAGGGCGGTTTGCGCTCGGCGTTCACATGGGTCGACAGGATGCGGCCGTCGCCGAAGTGGACGACGCGGTGGGCGATCTCCTGGATGGCGGCGTTGTGGGTGATGACCAGGGTGGTGGCGCCCAGGTCGGCGTTGACCCGGACGAGGGCCTCGAGGACGCGGACACCGGTCTGCGAATCGAGAGCGCCGGTCGGCTCGTCGCAGAGCAGCACCTCGGGGCGCTTGGCGATGGCGCGGGCGATCGCCACCCGCTGCTGTTCGCCACCGGAGAGCTGGGCGGGAAAATGGTCGAGCCGGTCGGCGAGGCCGACGATCTCGAGCGCCTCCTCGGCGCGCATCGGGTCGCGGGCGATCTCGGTGACCAGTTGGACGTTCTCGCGCGCCGTCAGGCTCGGCACCAGATTGTAGAACTGGAAGACGAAGCCGACGTGGTCGCGGCGATAGAGGGTGAGTTCACGCTCGGCCATGGTGGCGAGCGGATGGTCGGTGAACCACACCTCGCCCGAGGTGGCGCGATCGAGGCCGCCGATGATGTTGAGAAAGGTCGACTTGCCCGAACCGGAGGGACCGAGGAGGACCACGAACTCGCCGCGCGTCGCATCGAAGTCGATACCGCGCAGCGCCTGCACCTCCAGCGCCCCGGTCGCATAGACCTTGGTGAGGGCGCGGGTGCGAAAGATCGTCTCGGCCATGGGCGACGCTCGACTTCTGATCGGCGCCGACCTTACACCCACCTCTCTCGCTTGTCGCTTCGCCGGAGCCCGTAGGGGGCGGCGCGGAGCCGACCCGAGGCGCACCGCCGTGCGACGCGTGGCGTCGCGAACCGGACCGCGGTGACGTGATCACCCCGTCGATCCGGTGGGGCCTGCTCCGGCGACGCGTCAGTTCACGGTGACGTCGACGGTCTCGGTGATCACCGACCCGTCGTCGTCGTACCATTCGAACTGCAGCTTCGAGGTCTCCTCGAGCTTCAGATAGAAGGTCAGGAAGGGGTCGGCCGACACCGAGGTGTTGAAGTCGGAGGAGAAGACCTCCTTGCCGTTGGCCTTGCAGACGAACTTGTTGAGGATCTTGCGCGGCAGGGTGGCGCCGGACTCGTCCTTGCGGTTGCCCGATTCCATCGCGTGCTTGACCAGGGTCTTCACCTGGAAGACCTCACCCTTCTTCACCGTCGCCGGGAGTCTGATGCGGGGCTTCTCGGCCATGTCGTCGGTCCTTCTCGATGTCTGCGATCGTCCGGGGCCGGCGACCGGGTGATATCACCGGTCGCGGCCGCCGAGCGGGGGTTCGGGTCAGCGCTGCGACGGCAGCGTCTGGATGTAGGCCAGGATGCCGACCGCAGCCTCGCGCGGCAGCGCCATCAACGGCGGCATCGGCTCTCCGGGATGGCCGTTGAGGATGCCGTGGAGCGAGCGCCACGGATCGGTGACGGCGATACGGCCGAGCGGCGGCATGGTGCGGATCTCGCGCCCATCGGTGCCGTGACAGGGGGCGCAGATGGTGTGGTAGTGCGAGGTGAAGCGCTCCGCCTGCCCACGCGAGCGCCGGGTCGAACGGTCGATGTACTCGTCCATGTCGAGCTGGCCACGGGAGATGAAGTTGGCGAGGTCGAGCCGATCACGCGGCGTCAACAGCTTGGCATAGCCGTGCAGCGGGTCGGAGAAGCGCGCCACGATCCGTCCGCTGTCGGCGCCGAACAGGGCGTTGATGCCCTTGGCCTGGGCCTTGTTCTCGCCGGCCGAAGCGGAGCCCGTCTTGCCACGATAGTCCCAGCCGTGACACTCCTTGCAGCGCCAGGTGGTGCGCGGTTCGACGCCCTTCGGCGGGGTGCCCGAATAGGCGGGATTGAGGCCTTCCGGCACCTCGCGACCGTTCTCCTTGTACCAGGTGTCGTAGAGACGCCCGCCACGGACGATCGAGGCGAGGAGGTCACGGGTCGGCAGGTTCTGGATGTGGGCGAGGATGTCGACCAGCGTCGCCCGATCGAGCACCCGGAGCGCCGGCATGGTGCCGTTGGGGTGGCCGTTGAGCAGAGTGTGCATGGCGTGCCACGGGTTCTCGCGGGCGACGTCGCCGAGCGGCCGGGTCTCGACCAGCGCCTGACCGTCGTTGCCGTGGCAGTTGGCGCAGATCGTCTGGAAATAGACGTTGCCGTTGGGCGCCCAGCCCTTGGCGCGCAGCGTCGCCGGCTCGATCGTGTCGTCCATGACGATCTGGCCCTTGGCGACGAAGAGGGCGAGATCGGCGATGTCCTGCTCCTTCAGGAAGTCGCGGTAGCGGTGAGTGGTGTCGCCGAGGATGCGGACGATTTCGCCGACGTCGGCGCCGACCTTGCGGTCGATACCGACGGCGAGTCCGGTCTGGCCGACGCGCTCGCCGACGCCGCCCTTGCCGCGATAGTCCCAGCCGTGGCAGTCGATGCAGCGGCCGGGCCGAGTGCCCGCCTGCTCCTGCGACCGCTCCGCCTTGCGCAGGTTGTCGGCACCGATCTCCTTGGCCCAGTCCTCGTAGAGGCGGCCACCGCGGGCGATGGTCGCGGCCTCGTCCTCTCCGGCCAACACCGCACCCGATCCCGACCAGAGCGAACCCAGGGCGGCGAGGACCGCGCCGACCACGGCGCCACGTATCCGAATCATCTTCGTTCTTCCTGCTCTCGACGATCCGCCCGCCGGGACGCGGTCGGATCGTCGGCCGATTCGTCGATCGGGTCCGCGTGTCGCGGCCGCGACCGGCGGCCGGATCACGTGGCCCGCACCTCGTGATGGCGGCCGACGACGCTCACGCGCCGGGCCGCCGAAGGACTGCGACCGTCCTCTGCCGAACACGGCTCGGGGACGTCGCACCCGGAACACCGTCGATCATCGCCGATGCCCGATGATTTCCATGCTCGGCTCGTGGCATTCGGAGCGATCCGGATGTCACGCGCTTCGCGTCTCCACCGGCCGCCGCCCGTCAGGCTCGGCTCGGCTCGGCGCAGGAAGTTTCGAACCATTCGAAACTTCCTGCGTCCGGTCTCAGTCGCCCTCGTAGCCCTGCGGCAGTTCGTGGACGATGCCCTTGTGGCAGTCGATACAGGTCTTGCCTTCCTGCATCGCCACCGGATGCTTCAGCTTGGCGCGCCGGCCCTGCTCTTCGAGGTTCATCGCCCCGAAGGCGTGGCAGTTGCGGCATTCACGCGAACCGGTCGATGCCATCTTCGCCCAGACGCGCTTGGCCATGTCGAGGCGGTGTTCCTCGAACTTCTCCTTGGTGTCGATGGTGCCGAGGATCGTGTGATACACGTCCTTGACCGCCATGACCTTGGCCATCAGCTTCGGGCCGAACTCCTTCGGCACGTGGCAGTCGTTGCACTCGGCCCGGACGCCGGTGCGGTTCTGAAAATGGATCGTCTTCTTGTACTCCGCATAGGGTCCGTTCTCCATCTCGTGACACGAGATGCAGAACTCCATGCGGTTGGTGAACTGGGCGAAGACGTTGAAGCCGCCGAAGAATACGGCCATCACGGCGGCGCCGGCGAAAAGTAGACCCAACGCGCCGCCCGTGAGCCAGGACGGCGTGAGCCATCGTTTGATACTTGCGAACACGATCACGCTCCCCGGCACCGCGGACGGAGCGGGGCGTCACCCCGTCCGCGCACCGTCGTTCGAGTTGGTCCTCAGCCCCAGATGTCCGCGGTGATGTTGCGGAACCAGCTCTGGGCGTAGAGGACCTCGCGCTTGCGGTCCTCGTCGGATGCGTCGATCGGCGACAGGCCGCCGGAGCCCTGCACCTCGGCGATGGCGTTCTTCTCGCCGTCGTAGGTGTAGACGCCCGCCACCGAGAAGGCGTGGTTCTCGCCGGCGATCGAGTAGCAGGTGTTGACGTAGGCCGGAGTCGGGGCAGGCTTGCCGGAAAGCAGCGCCACCACCGCCGCGGCGGTCACCTTGCCCTGGGAGTTCGCGGCATAGCCGGACTTGGGCATGGTGGCGGCGTCGGAGCCGTCACCGAGCACATGGATGCCGGCGACCTTCTTCGATTCGAAGGTGGCCTTGTTGACCGGCGCCCAGTTGCCCTCGGTGAGGCCGGCGTCGAAGGCGATCTTGCCTGCCCTCTGCGCCGGAATGACGTTGATCACCGCGGCCTTGATCGTGTCCATGTCGGTCTGCACCGCCATGCCGGCGACGTCGATCGCCGAGGGCTTGCCGCCCTTGGCCGCCGGCACCCACTCGATCATGCTCTTGTCGGTGCCGAAGCCGTAGAACTTCGTCCAGGCCTGTTCGAACAGCTTCTGCTTGGAGAAGGCGTCCTTGGTGTCGAGGATGATGATCTTCGACTTGGGCTTGTGGTGCTTGAAATAGTGGGCGACGAGGCTCGCCCGCTCGTAGGGGCCGGGCGGGCAACGGTAGGGGTTCGGCGGGGCGACCATGACGAAGACGCCACCGTCCGGCATCGCCTCGAGCTGCTTGCGCAGCAGCGCGGTCTGCGGACCGGCCTTCCAGGCGTGCGGGATGGTCTCGGCCGCTTCCGCGGTGTAGCCGGGCAGCGCGCCGAACACCATGTCGATGCCGGGCGCGACGATGCAGCGGTCGTAGGGGAACTTCTGACCACCCTGGGTGGTGACCACCTTGGCGGCGCCGTCGATGCCGACGACGAGGTCGTGGACCACCTTGACGCCCGCCTTGGCGAGACCGGCGTAGCCGAACTTCAGGCTGTCGAGGGTGCGCTCACCGGAGAGCACCTCGTTCGACATGAAGCAGGTGTAGTAGTCCTTGTTGGCCTCGATCAGGGTCACCTCGATGGAGGGATCGGCCTTGCGGATGTACTTGGCGGCGGTGGCACCGGCCGGTCCGCCGCCGACCACCACCACCTTGCCACCCGCGGCGCGGGCGACATGGGGGGCGGCGACGAGGGTCGAGGTGGTCGCACCGACACCGGCGATGAACTTGCGACGATCGATCGTGAACATGTGACTGACCTCCTCGGGCTCACTTGACGCCGGCGTAGTAGTGGACGATCGGCTCGAAGGCACCGCGACCACCCTGTTCTTTCACCAGGGCGTCGAACTTGACCTTCTGCCGCTTCTCCGGCTCACGCTTGCCGTCGAGGAAGTCGTCGATCGAATACAGCAGGTACGGGAGCATCTGTCCGGCGAGCACGCCGACGCCTTCGCCGACCTTGCCCTCGTCCTCGTGACAGGACTCGCAGTACTTCTTGGCCAACGCCTTGCCGGCTTTGGCCTTGTCGGCGTCGACCTTCTGGCCCGGACGCTGGAACGGCTTGGTCTGGAAATGCTTGGCCATCGCCGCGATGTCGTCGTCGGAATAGCCCTTGGCGATACGACCCATCACCGTCGAGGGACGTTTGCCGGACTTGTAGTCCTTCATCGACAGAACGAAGTAGTCGACGGACAGCGACGCGATGGTCGGCGTCGCCGGACCGGTGCTCGAGCCGTCGGGGCCGTGGCAACCGGCGCAAGTGTTGGCCAGCATCTCCGGGCTCGCCTGGGCGAACGCGGAGGTCGTCAGGCCCGTGGCGCCGACGATGGCGACGATGCGAAGGAGTCGATGGAAGCTCGACTTTGTCATCTGGTTTCCCCCTAACAATCGTTTCTCGTGGATCCGCCGCTCTCTTGTCGAAGCGGTCGACGGTCGTCTCTCGCGGTCTCCTCGTCTCCTCTTTCGCCGCCGCCCGCAGCCCCGTCCTCGGGTCGCGCCGATCCGCTCGATCCCACTTCGAGCGTACCGAACACCGCACCCTGCCGCCCGTCGATGTCGACCGGACGATGACTTCGCGAAGCGTCGCCGTCTGTGTTGCACTGCAATAAGAACGATGCACCAGGACGGCCGTTCATGAATATATGATTATATGTTCCACTATAAATAAAGTGCCAAATCGCCAGATCGGCGCTGTTCATCCGAAATTTTTCGACGATGGGGGTATAGGCACGACGAACGTCTCCTCGCCGCCCGGCGGGGCGGCCGATGTTCGCCGTTGTTCAGAAGAGATCCGGCATGGCACGCCCCTCGGATGCCGTTCCACTCGGGTTCCTTTCGGGTAGGGCCGCGAAACACGATGGTCGGCCGAATTCGGGTGCCGGCCCCGGGCGGCGAGGCCGAAAATCGACCCGCCGCGGCCGACGAAGCGGCAGTGGAGCCGCCCCGGCCGCCCCGACCCACGTCCCCGCCGCCGATCGGAACGACAGGGGAATCGCATTTGAAGAAATCGAGTGGCGTCGAGTGGTGAAATGGATTCT
>ERZ1645192.511-NODE-511-length-32171-cov-8.051096_pt1 | contig 32171 bp, 29 predicted proteins | sample MGYA00575354_ERZ1645192 | MGnify/ENA primary metagenome ERZ1645192 (study PRJEB40844, sample SAMN11349763) | freshwater sediment metagenome | isolation source: river sediment | host: Sediment | place: India: Faizupur Khadar , New Delhi | collected 2017-02-21 ...
CATTCTTTACAATTTCCTTCACTCCGTAGGGCAGCTCCATCTCAACAGGAGCGGCAGCAACAGGAGCCGGGGCAGGTGCAGGAGCCGGAGCGACCGGTTCAGGGGCCGGTACGGGGGCCGGGGCGGGCTCAGGGACGGGTGCTGCAGGAGCGACTGGCTCGGGAGCAGGTTCTACAACAGGAGCTGGCGGAATTGGCTCAACCTTGGCGGTGCTCTTACAACCTACAAGGGAAAAAGCCAACAAAGCTACCAGCATTGCTGTCATAATTGTTCTTGAAAGACGTTTCACGTGTTTCCTCCTCATGACGTTCTCATGTGTCGTTGTATACGTACTCAACAACACTATAACACACACTGCTAGAATCGGATACATCAAAAATACGCGAAAAATGCTGATTTAGACCGTTATTTACTGAAAAAAGAAGCCTGTGATTGGTATATTCACAGGCTTATGGTTATAATTTCAGATACGAAAATCCTTACATCAAGTCTTTCGGCTTGCGAGCGGTATTCCCAGATTTCTCACAATAAGCCACGTGGCGAAGTTTTCCATTCTCGAAAACCGCCTTCATCTTGATCGGGCCGCCCCAGCGGCTCATCATAACCTTTGCCCCTTCACGGCGAGCATTCTTAGATACGTTACCAGCCATATACCTATCCCTCCATACAATTTGCTCAATTCTTGCTTACTATAGCGATTCTCACTTGTCAAGTCAAATCCCTACTTTTTCATTTTACCTGCTTGTTGCAACTTTGACAATCCAAACATAGAATGTTCCTATGAAAAAACCAGCAAAGTTGCTTAGAAACATATTTCTTATCCCGGTATACCTCTACAAAGGATTGCTCTCCCCGTTTTTTGGAGGCGGTTGTCTGTACCATCCAACCTGCTCCACGTATATGGTCGACTCCGTACTCAAGCATGGCATCGCAAAAGGCTTCATCATGGGCTTCGCCCGAATCCTGCGCTGCAGCCGGTGGTACTATGGAGGTGACGACCAGGTCCCTGAAACCTGGTCCTGGAAAGCCATACGGGATGGGTTCACCCTTTTCAGGAAACGATGATCAGCGGGAGAGTTCCTTGACGAAGGGTATCAGCACCGATAAGGCATTTTCGTTGTAGCCGCCTTCGGGAATAATGATATCAGCGAACACTTTCGTGGGTTCAATAAAGTTGAAATGCCCTGGCCTGACCACCTCGAGATACTGGTTGCAGACACTTTCAACCGTTCTCCCACGCTCGGCGATATCCCGTTTGAGACGACGGATAAACCGAATATCGTCAGGAGTATCCACATACAACTTCAAATCGAGCAGATCCCGTATCTGCTTGTCATACAAAACCATCAACCCCTCAATAATCACCAAAGGTTTAGGCTGGACGCTCACCGTTTCATCCCTGCGGCGATGATGCACGAAATCGTACAGGGGCATCTCAATACTCCTGCCTTCTTTCAACGCATTCAAGTGTTCATACAGCAGCTCAATGTCGAATGCATCAGGATGGTCGAAATTGAATGCAGTAATATTCTCATTGCTGATGTACGAAGCAGACCGATAATAATTGTCCTGGGGAATAAACACGAAATCAGAACAGACTTCTCCGATTTTTCTTACAATAGTGGATTTACCGGAGCCGGAGCCTCCGGTGATCCCAATGATCTTAACCTCTTTCATCATGCGCTCCACTGCCCGGCAGCCATACCCGGACACAATCGCTATTTACTTCCAAAACTAAAAACCGTTGTGTGCTTGAAACTTCGTTCCTTATTGAAAATGCAGGAGGGAAACTCAGGATGGTTTGGGCTGTCAGGATAATACTGGGTCTCAAAACACATGCCTGCATGCTTTGGATAGGCTACGTTCCCCTTGCCAATCTCAGCGGCCTTAAGGTAGTTGCCAGTATACAGCTGCACAGCCGGCATCGTCGTGCTGATCTTCATGGTACGGCCGCTGTTGGGTTCATAAATCGACGCAAATTCAACCAATTTTTCAGAACTGCGGGAGAGAATGAAACAATGATCATACCCTCCGACTTTCTCGATATCACGACCTATCGTTTTCTTCTTGGTGAAATCAAATGCAGTACCGCGAACATCAATGATCCTACCCGTAGGAATGGATGCTGAATCAACTTCCAGGTATCGGTCGCAGTCAAGCTGGAGCTCGTGACCAAGTATGGTGCCGCTTGCAGCTCCGCCCAAATTGAAATACGAATGATTGGTCAGATTGATGGGAGTCGGTCCTGTTGCCGTTGCTTCATAATCCATGCGCAGATTGCCGTCTCTTGTCAGTACATACGAAACCGTGCAGTTCACTGCATGGGGAAATCCGCCATCACCGTCGGGACTGAAAAGGCTCAACACCACCCCCGGGTCACCATTCCAATCAAACGTTTCCACATGCCAGTTGCGCCAGCCCCAGTTGCTTTTACCGCTGTGAAGGTTGTTGTTTCCCTCATTCTTCTCAAGCATGCAGGTCTTGCCGTCAAGCGTGAATCGGGCATTCGCGATTCTGTTGGCAAATCGCCCAACCACCTGCCCGAAATAGGTGGTGGAAGCAAGATTATCCAGCGGGTTGTCAAACCCCAGCACGATATCGCGGATTTCACCGTTGCGGTCAGGAGTCTTCAGGGTCTTGAGATTGGCTCCAAGACTGAGAATCTCTGCAGTGAAATCTCCCTGGGTGAGCGTAATGGAAAAAATATCGTCACCTTCAGCAGTAGTGGCAACCGAGCGTTTGGTCAACATAAGACACCCCTTGTGCATAGTTCTTCTATGAAAGTATACACCCCCTCTCATCGAGGGGGCAATAAAGAATACAGCGGAGAACAGTGTTACTTTGCGTCGTCGTCGCTCTTGAGAACGGCCAGGAAGGCGCTCTGCGGGATTTCAACGTTTCCAACCATTTTCATGCGCTTCTTGCCCTCTTTCTGTTTCTCAAGCAACTTACGCTTCCTGCTGATATCACCACCATAACACTTGGCGGTAACGTCCTTGCGGAAGGCGGAGATTGTCTCACGGCTGACGATGGTGCCTCCGATGGCTGCTTGGATGGCGATCTTGTACTGCTGGCGGGGGATTTCACCTCTGAGCCTTTCACAAACTTGACGGCCGCGTGTTTGGCTGTTTCCACGGAAAACCAACTGGCTCAAGGCGTCCACGGGTTCCCCGTTGACCAGAATATCCAGACGGACCAGATCCGTGCGCTTGTAGCCGATGACCTGATAATCGAAGGAAGCATACCCGCGGCTGATCGACTTGAGACGGTCATAGAACTCAAACAACACTTCCGCCAGAGGCATTTCATAAATCAGCTCAACACGCTTCTCATCCAGATAGTTCATCCCGGTCTGCGTCCCGCGCTTCTCCATGCACAAATTGATGATCGGCCCCACATACTGTGTCGGAGTAATCACATTGGCCTGAATATAGGGTTCTTCAGCGTATTCAACCCGCATCGGGTCGGGATATTCCAAGGGATTGTCAATATTGACGGTCTCACCGTTCTTCAGGTGGACGATGTACTTTACCGAAGGGCTGGTGAACACGATGGACAGGTCGAACTCCCGTTCAATCCTCTCCTGAACGACTTCCAGATGAAGCATGCCCAGAAAGCCGCAGCGGAATCCGAAACCCAGGGCAGCAGAACTGTCCTTCTCATACACGAGGGAGGCGTCGTTGAGCTTCAACTTCTCGATGGCGCTGACCAGCTCCTCATAATCATTTGTATCCACCGGATAGATCGAACTGAAGACAACCGGCTTGACGTCCTTGAATCCGGGAAGCGGCTTCTTTGCCGGATGACTTGTGGTGGTTATGGTATCGCCGACCCGCACATCGCTGATGGTTTTCACACCGGTGATCACATACCCTACATCACCGGCATGCAACTCACCGGTCTTGATGAGCTCAAGCTGGAAAATCCCGGCCTCCTCAACCTTGTAGACACCGCCGGAGTGCATGAACTGGATTTCGGTACCGACCTTCATAACACCGTCGAAAACACGGCAATGAACAATGACACCCCGATAGGCATCGTAGTGCGAGTCAAAAATGAGAGCCTGCAACGGCAATGCATCATTGCCTTCAGGATGCTTGATCTGCTTGACGATGGCCTCGAGCAACACATCCACGCCAAAACCGGTCTTGGCACTTACCTGGACTGCCAAAGAGCTGTCAAGCCCGAGATCGTGATCAATCTGGTGCAGGCAAGCCTCAATGTCTGCAGATGCCAGATCAACCTTGTTGATGACCGGGATGATCGTCAAATCATGCTCCATGGCCATATACAAATTGGCCAAGGTCTGGGCCTCGACTCCTTGGGATGCATCGATGAGAAGCAACGCACCTTCACAGGAGCTGATAGCCCTCGATACCTCATAGGAAAAATCGACGTGACCCGGGGTGTCGACCAAATTCAGTGAGTAGGTTTTTCCATCTTTTGCAGTATAAGGAATCGTAACAGCCTGGCTCTTGATGGTGATGCCGCGTTCCCGCTCGATATCCATATTGTCAAGAATCTGGGCTTGGACGGGGCCTCGCGAAGAGTTGAGGTGAGCCATCTCAATGAAACGATCGGCAAGGGTCGACTTGCCGTGATCGATATGCGCAATAATGCAAAAGTTTCGGGTCAGTCTGGAATCAGCACTCATACTCGTCCTTATTCGTTCGGTTGTTCGACTGGATCTTGTCCGGTCTCTTCAGAAGCAGTGGGTGCAATCTGGTCGAAGCCCAGAAGCACGCGAATCTGAGCATCGTCCAAGGTTTCTTTCTCCACCAATTCCTTGGTGAGAATTTCAAGCTTGTCCCGGTTTGTCGAGAGCAACGTCCTTGTCTCATTCATGGCATCATCGAGAATCACATGAATCTCCTGGTCAATCCGTTTTGCCGTCTCTTCACTGTAATCCTTGTGCTGGGTTATCTCGCGTCCAAGAAACAAGGGTTCCGATTCATCAGCCAGATTGACGAATCCCAAGCCGCTCATCCCCCATTCGGTAACCATGCGTCGAGCCAGGTCGGTTGCCTGCTTGATATCGTTGCTGGTTCCCGTGGTGGTTTCTCCATAGACCAGCTCTTCGGCTACATACCCGCCCATGCATACCTTGACCCAGTCGCTGAGCATCGACTTGGTCTTGGTATAGGGATCACGCTCCGGCAGGCTCACCGTGAGGCCGAGCGCCCTGCCATGGGGAATGATTGTTACTTTATGCAAAGGGTCGAGATGTTTCAAATAGTAATGGAGAAGGGCATGGCCGGCCTCGTGGTAGGCAGTTGCAAGCTTCTCCTGCTCATTCATCGCACGGCTCTTGCGTGCCACACCAAGCAGAATCTTGTCCCTGGCCTCTTCCATATCTTCCATATTGACCGTGGATTTGTCCTTGCGTGCTGCAAACAGGGCGGCTTCATTGACCAGATTGGCCAGGTCCGCACCACTGGTGCCTGCACTCCCACGGGCGAGCCGCTTCAAATCCACATCCTTTTCCAATTTAATCTTGCGGCAGTGTATCTTCAAGATCTCTTCACGTTCCTTGATATCGGGAAGATCCACCACAACCTGCCTGTCGAAACGACCGGGCCTGAGCAATGCAGGATCAAGTACATCTGGACGGTTTGTAGCCGCCATCACGATGACTCCTGCGGTGGTGGAAAAGCCATCCATCTCGACGAGAATCTGGTTCAGCGTCTGTTCCCGCTCATCGTTCCCACCGCCGAGACCGCCGCCGCGGGTTCGCCCGACGGCATCCAATTCATCGATGAACAGAATGCAGGGAGCGTGCTTGCGGGCTTGCTCGAACAAGTCGCGGACTCGGGCTGCGCCCATGCCGACAAACATTTCCACAAAATCGGAACCGCTGGTATGGAAGAAGGATACCCCGCTCTCCCCGGCAACAGCTTTCGCCAGCAAGGTCTTGCCGGTTCCCGGAGGACCCACCAACAGAACTCCGCGGGGTATCTTTGCCCCGACTTTGGTGAAGTGGTCAGGATGCTTGAGAAAGGCAACGACCTCTTCAAGTTCATATTTCGCCTCAACCTGCCCGGCAACATCCTTGAATGTAATTTTCGTATCGGTTTCCATGTACTCCTTGGCTCTGCTCTTGCCCAAGGTGGACATCATCTTGCCATTCAACCCGCTGGACTGACGATACAACATAATGGTGAAGCCGATGAAAATAATCCAAGGCAGAAGCTGCAAAACAATCTGCAAAAACGAGATCTCCTGCACGCTGCCGGTCACCGAGACTCCCTTCGCCTTCAAGGAGGGCAGCAGACTCTCATCAAAATACGGGATTCGCGTCTGGGCAGAAAGGCCGTTCTTCAGGACAAAACGAATCAAGGACTGCTCCTTGATCTCGACCTGCATGACCTGGTTTGCATCCACATATCCTATAAATGTCGTATAGGGAACCACTTGGTCTTTTACACCAGCGGCTGAATCAAAAAACATATAGACAAACATTATCGTCAAGGTGATGAACACAATCAGTGCGAAACGGTTTTTAGGATTGTTTGAAGGCCTGAGCGATGGTTTCTTGTTATCCTTTCCCGGACCTTGCCAATACTGGTTGGAATCTTGGTTCCCAGACTTCTTTTCCGAATCGTTTTCTTGGCTGTCTTTACTCAATTTCACTGCAATGCTTCCTTATGTTACTACTATATATATTTGTCAATCTTCGGGCAAGGGGAGCTTTAAAACGCTTGGCAAGCCGGTCCCGACCTCCATGGAGCCGGGCAAAAACGGCGACAAGGCCATTGCGGTCGGCAAGCACCGGGACCGATGGATGCAGGTGTTTCGGTATCTTATAGGAAGAGAGCAGTTTCGTCACCTTCACCGTTCCCCCCTCCAAGGCAATTTCATCACAAGGTTGGGCCGACCGAAGCACCGCTCCTTGCAGCATCGCCTCATCGAGGGCGAGCAACGTCGGGTCGGCTGGATTTTCCTCGTAGATCTGAATGGAGAAAAGCACATTGTTTCCAAGGTCCAATGTCTGCACCTCACCAGGATTTGCAAGGGCAAGGCAAAACTGCCAATCGGATTCTCTGACCACATAATAGGAGCATACATCCTGATCCACTTGCAAGCGGTGGGCTCCGGATTCCAAGATCCATCCATCGTCATCACGACGCATTTCCAATGCACTCCTCAAGCGCTGGATGAATGAGTTTTTGATGCGGTTGCCTTCATCATGGTATGAAACGATGCGAAAGAGCACCAAATCCCGCAAAGCCGGAGAGAGGGAGTTGAACCATGAGCGGGAAAAGACAATACGGTCGGCAGAAAAAGACACTGCCTTGAGGCAGTTCTCCGTAAGCACTTCCAACAAGTGCCCTACTTCGCCAAAACGCTTGGTCATCAAGGCGACAGCCTCATATGCACCGCCGAACACGGAGAGTATCGGAGGGGTTATTGTATGGCGGATGATGTTTCTCAGGTAAGCATCCTCACCGTTGCTGGAGTCTTCCGACCAGACCATGTTGTGCTGTTTCACAGAGTTGGTAAGTTCTTCGTGAGAGCACGCCAGAACCGGCCTGACGAGGGTAATGTTGCACTCATCAACTGTACGCAGGACACGCACCCCTTCCAATGCCGCTATGCTGGACCCTTGGAAAAGCCTCATCAACAGGGTTTCCAGCCGGTCATCAGCATTATGGGCGGTGGCAAGGTAGGAACAACCGGCTTGCGAGCACTCGCTGTACAAGGCTTCGTATCGAAGGTGCCTTGCCGCCTCTTCAATGCCGCCTTTCCTGCTTGCAGCAGACTGCTCGACCCTGCCTTTGCCCAGATCGAGCACGTGCAAAGGCACTCCCAGCTTTTGGCAATTTTCCCTGTTCAGGGCAATCTCGGCTTCGAGCTCAGAGTCCGGCCGCAAATGATGTTGCACATACATCACATGCAAAAGATGCGGTTCATAAAGCTGTGCAAGAGCCAGAAGAAGAGCGAGGGAGTCGCTTCCTCCGGAAAATGCCACCCCGATGCGCTCATGCCTATCGATGTGGTGCTCAGCAAGAAAAGAATCAACCTTTTCCAACACGGCTGCGTCGATTGTAAGCAACCATCACCTCCTGCAACGCCCTTCCCTCCACCAGCTCGATCAAGGCTTGTGAAGCCAGGCGTATTCCATTCACTATCTTCTCATCATCAATGCGGCCAAGAACATGCTCAATTACCGACACACCCTCTTCGGGTCGACCTATCCCCACATAAATCCGAATGAAATCACTGTTTCCCAGATGGTCAATCAAGCTCTTGAGGCCATTATGGCCTGCAGACGAGCCTCCCTTGCGTATGCGAATCATTCCAGCAGGCAGATCCAACTGGTCACAGATTACAATCATATCGGAAGCATCCGTCCCGGGAAAGTGTTTGAGAACCTTTCCGCTTGCATTCATGTAGGTAAGCGGCTGAACCAGAAGGACATCATCCCCCACTTTGGCTTGACGATAGAGACGAAAACAGCGTTTCTTCAGAGTTACCTGAAAAAACGCTGCACACATATCCACTACTTCAAAGCCGACGTTGTGTCGGGAGTGCTCATACTTGGTCCCGGGATTGCCCAGTCCAAGAATCAACCTCATTTCTTCGCCTTTGCATCCTTTTCTGCTTCAACAGGAGCAGCGGCTTCAGCGACTTCCTCGGCAGGAGCAGCAACCTCGGCCTTGACACCCTTGACGGAAGCAACCGTTTTGGAAAGATCATCAAGCACTTTCACGTTGGGGGGAATCACCACATCCTTGAGGTGGAGACTCTGGTTGATTTTCAAGGCGGACACATCAGCCTCGAGAGAAGCAGGAAGATCCTTGGGCAGACATTCAATTTCAACTTCATGCATGACCTGGTCAAGGACGCCGCCCTCTTTGGTTCCAACAGGATTGCCCTTCAGCACGATGGAGACCAGTGTGCGAAGAACCTGGCCGCGGGTAACCTCAAAGAAGTCCACGTGCTTGATCTCACCGATCATCAGGTTCTCCTGATAGTCCTTCATAAGGCACTCATATGTCTTTTCCCCTACTGAAATCTTCAGCAGAGCGGTTTCAGAGAAATGGCGCATCTTATTGGTGAATTCACGGGAATCCAGAATAATGTGCACGGGAGCATTCTTTCCATAAATTACTGCCGGAATGCGTTTTGCTCGAAGCAAACGACGGGCGCCGGCACTCCCGAAATCTTCGGTTCTCAATTCCGCCTTCAAACTCTTGTTGTCAGCCATACAAACTCCTTGTACTCTCATTGGCACATGCATCGATGTCCAATTACCATAGCATTTTGGATATTCAGAATACCACTAAGAAGCGAGTATAGAGCGTTTAGCCCTACAAGGGCAAGCCCTTCACAAAAAAACAGGCAACCCATATCCTGGATTGCCCTACTGGGAAGGAGGGATTCGAACCCCCGATGCCGGCACCAAAAACCAGAGCCTTAACCGCTTGGCGACTTCCCAACAACGGATACGACAGTATACGAAAATACTGGGTTTGTCCAGCGGTTTATTACAGCTCTTCTTCGCTTGTTGCTTCACCGGTGTCGGAAGCATATGCCTGCATGATTACTTTTTGGAGATGATCGCGGAAAGCACTGCTGATCGGATGTGCAACATCCTTGAATTCGCCATTGGCCAACTGCCTGCTCGGCATTGCAATGAAATCACCATCACGGCCTTCGATGACCTTGATGTTATGGACCACGAATTGGCTATCGAACGTAACGGTCACATAAGCCTTGAGTTTTCCTGTCTGATTGACTTTCCGTACACGTACTTCTGAAATATCCACAAAAACCTCCAAACAACTACCAGCAACTTCATCGAACTTTATTTAACTCATGAGGTGGGTAATCCAACACCTGACACGAGGGCCGAAAGCGGCGACAATGTCTTTATGTGCATCATGGACTTGAGAAGCATCCTCACTGACGAAAAACCAACAGGCTCCACTACCGCTCATGCTGGAAAACCCCTTATAGCCCTTGCAAACAGTCTCTAAAGTCTCGTAAAAAATACCATTGCCCGAGCACGACTGAAAGTCATTATACAATGAACCTCTCCAATTATGGGAAGGTTTTTTGTATATTCGCAACAATTCCTGTGTGCCGTACATAGGTACATTCTGCAAATTCCCTCTTTTTTCATCCAACATCCGATATGCCGATGACGTCGATATGTCAAAAAAAGTCGGCATTACCAATAAAGCAGGCATCGAACGGCTCTCCACAGGAGCAACGTTTTCCCCTTTTCCTGTTACCAGAGCCGCACGAGAGCCGGAAAGAAAGAAGGGAACATCGCTGCCGACCTGCAAAGCGACCTCTTTCAACAGCTGTTCAGAAACCGAGCGCCCGGGATCGATGGCCTGCAACAGAGTCAACAGCGCGGCTGCATCACTTGAACCGCCACCCAGCCCTGCTTTCACAGGAATCTGCTTGTCGCACCTGATGTCCAATTGCAAAGGATACCCCCCGGCTTCATGCCAGAGGCGGGCTGCCTTGGTCAGGGTATCCTCCGAACCACTACAAACCGCTTCCAACCCATGCACTTGGACAGCAAATGTTCTGGACTTTTTCCACACCAATGAGATGGTGTCGCGCAAGCCCACCAATGCAAACAGGGACTGGATGGGATGATACCCATCCGGGTAAGGAAGTCCGACGGCCAGATGCAGATTTATTTTGGCATAGGCAGGACGCGAACACGCGGTATCCATGAATAACAGAGTATCAAAGGGAAACCTGATTGTCTAGTAAGATTTTTGCATATGTAGTTTCTCTGAGCAAGTATTTTAAAACATTATCACTCTCAAAGTGAACAAATCACCAAGAATACAATACAAATCTTGGATTGTCTTCAGCTCCACACTCCCAATGAACGAAGTTGCTCCTCAACTTTTTCCTTCCACCCATGATTGGCCTGAGGGCTGGCAGGGCTTGGATGCAATATCGAGGAGATGACTACATCGCTTCTATTTTTCGCAACATGCGTGAATTTCTGCATTGCGTACTTGCCGATTCCAATCAGATGGGTGGGTTCGAGCAGGTCGATCATATCAAGCAAGTATCGATCGCAAATTGTCTCCAGGGCAAGACGCTCCCCTGTTACCAGCATATCGGGAGTGATGTTTTTTGCTGTAGGTTTCCTGTCCATGAAGACCAAAGGACAATAATTGATGACAGCCATCTCCTTTGAAAACGCTTCGGCACTGCAGTAATGCTCTGCAATGAGGCCCCAGAGCCGTTTTCCGCTCACCTCGCTTCGCTTCGTCTGCAGTCCCAACACCGGTCTGGCGGGGTGCTCCACCAAGGGCTTGGCAATTTCAGCCTCAAGCTTGAGAAAGTGCTTCACCGCCTCAACCTCACCGAAGGGAACCCCGGTCTGCGTCATCCCCCAAGGGCCCGGGTTCATTCCCAACAGCAGTGTCCTGACCGGGCAACTGAGATAGGTTCGGATATACAGCTCATGCATCGCCCATGCATACGTCAAAGGATTGTATATATAGCAGTCACAGCTGAAGCGGAGTGTTTCCACCTGTTGTGCGAACGTTCTTGTGCGCTCGATGACCCTTTCTTGCAACGTTTGCATGCATTCCCCCCTAGGCAGACGTCAAGCGTGTACCGTATGATGATACCCAAACATGGCACAAATGAATGAGAAACTCAAGGGAATCATTTTTGACAAGGATGGCACACTCTTCGACTACGCCCAGGTATGGGAGGATGTACTGAAAGAAGGAATCGACAGCGCCTTTGTGTCCATGGGCAAGGCAGGCCATCAGAAAGCCAAGAAGGCGATGCTGCATCTCATGGGAATAGACGAACACGGGGACAGCCTTCCCAAAGGACTTTTGTTCACCCACCGCCCTTTTCATATTTTTCGCAGATTCCTCACGTACTGCATCCGTTACAGGGTGAACGCCATCAAGGCAATCCGTGCCTATCACCAAAGTGTACAAAACAGCGAGGCGATTTTGAGCCGAAAACTCAGCAAGATGGACTTCTCCATCCAGCAAACATTGTTTTCAAACCTCAAGAAACAAGGATACTCCATTGGAATCATCACCAATGACAACGCCTCCTCCACATCCCTCTTCCTCTCCTTGATGGGATTGAGCGAGTATGTCGATTTCGTCTCCTGCCGCGACAGCCACTACAAGAAAAAGCCCCACCCCCAAGCCTTCCAGGAGTTCTGCAAGCAGCAAGGCCTTGGTACAAACCAGGTGGCCATGGTCGGGGACACCATCACCGACATGTTGTTTGCCAAGCGTGCAAAGGCCGGCTATACCATTGCGCTCTTGAGCGGAAGCAATGACAAGAAGAGCCTCAGGCGCCTTTCCGATGTCGTATATCCGGATATTTCCGCCTTGCTCACGGACAAACGGTTGTTTCCCGCTCTCTAGTATTTTTTAACTATGTAATCAATCATAATTAGGTCAAGGAGTTATTTGTTTCTTGACAAATAGGGTATATTCTGTGAAAATCAAACCAACAACACCCCTATCGGGCGAATAGTATGTTTGTATCATGCGTTGAAACGTGGAGTACCCCTTATCATGAAACACTCTTGGGACGATTTAGACCAATATCGCGGGGTGCTGTTCCAAGGACAGTGGCCGACCATCATAGACTTATTGCTTATCACGGAACAAAAGTTCGGCAAGAGAAATGGTTTTACAGTTTTCCGACCCGACAGGGTAGTGCTTACCTACACCCAAATCCTCGACCAGGTGAAGCGGGTGGGGTCATACCTTGGGGAACAGGGAATCAAGAAAGGGGACCGCATTGTCGTCAATGGGAAAAACAGCCCGGCCTGGGCCATAGCGTATCTTGCAACCTTGTATGCAGGGGCTGTGGTGGTGCCGCTGGACAACCAATTGCACATCGACAGGGTTGAGAACCTCAGCAGTTTTGTGGATGCCTCATTTTTCTTCGGCGACCAGACCGTCATCGACGCCCTCGATCCCGAGAAGGCTTGGTTTCACAGCCTCAAGGGTTTGGCGACGCTGAGCGGAAAAAGCGATAAGCATCCTTCCATCGATGAGCTTGATCCCATTTCGATTGGTGAGCGTGTACCTTCAGATGAACACGACCTTGCAGCGATCCTGTTTACCAGCGGTACCACAGGAAACGAAAAAGGTGCCATGCTCACCCATGCCAATATTGTCAGCGACCTCTATCAGGCGTGTGACGGCACCTTCCTCAGCCTCGACGAAAACGATGTCCTGTATGCATTGCTGCCCCTCCACCACTCGTATTGCTGTACTGCCGTACTGCTTGAATCCATCAAGCATGGAGCCGAGTGTGTCTTCGGCCAAGAAATCGCCGTCAGCCGGATGATCAACGACCTCACCCAAGGCAAAGTCACCATATTCATGGGAATCCCCCTGCTCTACAACAAACTTTTGTCCGGCCTGCTCAAACAGGTGAAAAAGAAGGGTGTCTTTGTCTATGGGTTGATCCGCACCATGATGACCATCAACGGCTTTACCAAGAAGTACCTGCACTGGAACCTCTTTCGCAAGGCCTTCAACACAATGCTGCTTGAAAAGATCGGCCTTGATCACAACAACATCCTTATCTGCGGAGCCGGTCCCTTGAGCCCGAAAGTGTTCAAACAATACCAGCAGCTCGGCCTGGACTTCATTCAAGGCTACGGGCTTACCGAAACCAGTCCCATCCTCACGCTCAATCCCATCAGTCACTTCAAGGTGGATTCGGTGGGCATGGTATTCCCCATGGTGGATATGATAATTGCAGACCCGGACGAGAACGGGGTTGGGGAAATCAGGGTCAAAGGTCCGAATGTGACCCAAGGCTACTACAAGGATGCACAGCACACCGCCGAGCTCTTTGATGAGCAGGGATACTTGAGGACGGGTGATCTGGGGTATCTGGACAAAGAGAACTATCTCTATCTCAAAGGAAGGATGAAAAACATCATCGTCACCGAAGGGGGGAAAAATGTCTACCCCGAGGAGATCGAGGATCTTTTCCAGCTCTACACCCAAGTAGAGCAGATCCTGATCCGCGGCTATCAGGAGGACAAGGATGTTCCAGCTGAAATGATCGAAGCGGTGATCTATCCTAATGCAGAATATTACGAGGAGCACCCCGTTTCCATCAGAGAGGATCTGGACCGGGTCATCAAGGAAGTGAATCAACAGGTTTCCGGATACAAGAAAATCACCCGCCTGACCATCTTGGACAAGCCGATGGATATGACCAGTACGAAAAAGATCAAGCGCAACAAGGTGACTGCATAGGCTGTTCATGGTACAATGCCATCCATGAAACTACTCATCAGCAACGCCCTGATTGTTCCCATGACGGAGCAGGGGCTTTCTTTTCACGGCGATATCGGCATTGACGGCAAGCACATTGCATTTGTTGGAAGCAACGACCCTTCGTTCATACCCGATCGAATCATCGACGGCTCTTCGTATATCGCCATGCCGGCTTTGGTCAACGCCCATACCCATTTAAGCATGGGCTTGATGCGCAACTACAAGGACGATCTGCCCACCCTTCAGGCCTGGCTGGCAGAAATATTCCCCATCGAGAACAAGCTCTCTGAAAAGGACATCCTGCTCGCCTCCCGGCTGGGTTTGGTTGAGCTGATCCAAAGCGGAGTGACGACCTTCGCCGATATGTACTTCCATCCCCAAGCTACAGCCGAAGCAGTGCTGGAAGCAGGACTTCGTGCCAGCATCAGCATGACGTTGTTCGGGAGTCTTGAAGAAAACAAGCACAGCTTCTTTGAACGCGAGAAGCTGCTCGGGCCCTATGTCGACCGAAGTGAAGGCCGCATCCAGATCGATTGTGCACCGCATGCCATCTACACCTGTCCCAAGGAAACGTACCAATTCGCCCACAGCTGGGCCAAGGATCATCAGGCGGTGCTGCATACCCACCTCAGCGAAACGCAAATGGAGGTCCGGGAGTGTGTAAGAGAAACAGGGAAGACACCCTTGGAATACCTGCTGGATATCGGATCTTTACAGGACGTGAAAAGCTTGCTGGCCCACTGCGTACACCTCACGGACTCGGAAGTCGGACTGCTGCGCTCACTGGACTGCAGCATCGTGCACAATCCCAGCAGCAACTGCAAACTATCCAGCGGCATCGCTCCGGTCAGCACCTATGTACAGAGCGGCCTGAATGTGGCTCTCGGTACCGACGGAGCAAGCAGCAACAACAACCTGAACATGGTCGAAGAGATGCATATTGCAAGTCTTCTGGGCAAGGTATATACGCCGACCGGGCATAAGCTGCATCCCTACGATGTCCTGGACATGGCTACAAAAGCCGGGGCGAAAGCCTTGGGGCTGGATGGAAAAATCGGCCAACTGAAGGCTGGGATGGAAGCCGATATCATCCTTGTGGATGTACATAAGAGCCATCTCACCCCGCTCAACGACCCCTTCAGCGCCTTGGTCTATGCAACCCAGGCTTCTGATGTTGATACCGTGCTCTGCCAAGGCAGGGTTCTCATGCAAGGTCGGAACCTAATGACTTTGGACCATGACCAGGTAATCAGGGATGTACAGGAAAGCTGGGCCGAGGTTCAGCAACGATAGGAGAAACAAGCATGGATGAATCGTTTGTTGCACTGCAATTCAAAGAAGAAAAGCTGGTTCTGTTGGACCAAAGAATCCTGCCTTCCAAGGTGGAATATGTAAGCTGTGCAACCTTCGAGGAGGTTGAGTTTGCAATTCGCGACATGGTTGTTCGAGGAGCTCCCGCCATTGGTGCAGCTGCTGCTTACGGAGTATACCTTGCACTCAAGCAGTGTCCGGAGGAAGCTGATTTTTATCAGGCCTGCAGGTTTCTGAGTCTTGCCCGACCAACAGCAGTGAATCTGCGTTGGGCGATCGACCGGATGCTCTCCGTCTATGAAGAGACAAAGCCGGAAGGTCGGCCGAACACCATCCAGAGACTCCTCTCTGAAGCAGACACCATCCGCGAAGAGGATATCCAAACCAATAAGACCATCAGCAGGATCGGCAACGCGATTGTCCCGGTCGGAGCGACCATCCTCACCCACTGCAATACCGGGGCCCTTGCAACCGCAGGCTGGGGGACCGCCCTGGGGGTAATCAAACAGGCTTTTTATGACAATAAAAACATATTTGTCTACGCAGATGAGACACGGCCGCGGTTCCAGGGAGCCAGGCTCACCGCTTGGGAGTTGATGGAAGCCAAGATTCCATCCAAGCTCATTGTCGACAGTGCCGCCGCGGTCCTCATCCGAGATGGAAAGATCGACTTGGTCATACTCGGGGGCGACCGTGTCGCAGCCAACGGGGATGTCGCAAACAAGTTGGGGACCTTCTCCCTCTCGGTCATCTGCAAAGCATACGGGGTACCTTTTTACAGCGTAGTACCCGTCTCCACCATCGACTTCTCCATCCCCGATGGATCGGCCATTCCCATCGAGGAGCGTGAAGCATCCGAGGTCACCCACGTACAGGGAGTGCAGGTGGCTCCTGTCGGCATGCAGGTCTACAACCCCGCTTTTGATGTCACGCCGCACCAAAATCTTACCGGCATCATCACAGAACGGGGAATCATCCATCCTCCGTTCAAGCAAAACATTGAACGACTCAGGCGTGGAGAGACCCTCTGACTTCTCGTTCATGCAAACTTTTTTGGAAAAATTTCCTTTTTGATAAATTGGTGGAATAGGTAATAGACGGGCTCTCGATTGAGCACTCCCGCAACAGGGGGCAACACCCCCTGTGTTTCTACGCATCCCGCAAAATTACTAATCATTTTTTCGTATTTCCGAAAGCCTTTACCAAGTTTGACAAATTCATTAGTATCGTATGCAGTTTTATGTATATTTATACATGCTTATGAGGAGTGATACACACCATGCACGACGCAACCCAAAAGATTCTTGACCATGTAATCATGCTCGATCCCCATCAAAAGGAATTCATCCAAGCGGTGACATCATTCCTTGCTTCCATCGATCCCTTGGTGGACGATCTCCCACAGGTTGTGTATCACAAAGTACTCGACCGTATCGTAGAACCTGAGCGTGTCATCATGTTCAGGGTGCCCTGGATCGATGATGATGGACAGTTGCAGATCAACCGAGGATACCGGGTGCAAATGAACAGCGCCATCGGCCCGTACAAGGGAGGCCTTCGTTTCCATCCATCGGTGAACCTCTCGATCCTCAAGTTCCTGGCTTTCGAGCAGACCTTCAAGAACAGTCTCACCGGTCTCTCCATGGGTGGCGGCAAGGGAGGCAGCGACTTCAATTCCAAGGGAAAGAGCGACAATGAGGTGATGCGTTTCTGCCAAAGCTTCATGACCGAGCTTGCACGACACATTGGAGAGGATACCGATATTCCCGCCGGAGACATTGGTGTAGGCGGCCGCGAAATCGGTTACATGTACGGCCAGTACCGGAGAATCACCAACCGTTCGGTCGGAGTGCTTACCGGAAAAGGGCCTTCGTACGGAGGTTCCTACATCCGCCCCGAGGCAACCGGGTATGGATTGGTCTATCTCTCAGCTGCGATTCTCGAATCGAAGGGAAAGAGCCTGGAAGGCAAGAGCTGCCTGGTGAGCGGCAGCGGCAACGTAGCGCAGTTCACTGTCGAGAAGCTTCTGCAGATGAAGGCCAAGGTGCTTACACTCAGCGACTCTTCCGGTGTTCTCGTCGATCCCAGCGGCATAGATGAGAAGAAGCTTGCCTACATCAAGACTCTCAAGAACGTACGACGTGGAAGAATTGCAGAGTATGCCACCCAGTTCAAGGAAGCGACCTATATTCCGCACAATGGAAGCCAAAAGTGCAACCCGCTTTGGGACGTCAAGGCCGATTATGCATTCCCCTGCGCCACACAGAACGAAATCAACGCCTTGGATGCACAGAACCTCGTTGCCAATGGCATCCAGCTTGTGGGTGAAGGAGCCAACATGCCCACCACCCTGGAAGCAGATGCAATTTTCAAGGATGCAGGAATCCTCCATGCTCCCGGCAAGGCGGCAAATGCAGGCGGGGTCGCCGTCTCAGGTCTCGAGATGGCCCAGAACAGCCAGAAAATGCAGTGGACACCCCAGCATGTCGATCAACAGCTCCAGCAGATTATGAAAAACATTTTTGTCTCGATCAGCAATGCTGCAGAGAAATACAGTACCAAGGACAACTATGTCGATGGTGCAAATATTGCAGGCTTTATCAAAGTCAGTGAAGCGATGATTGCACAGGGTTACGTATAACCCCCTTGGAAATGGTGCAATGCAGGTCTTCGGACCTGCTTTTTTTGTACCAGGAGCAAGAGTGTCAACGGTACTTGGGAAATTCAACTGTACGGTATGAGTTTTTTCGGGTAGAATGAGAGACAAGGAGAATACCGATGAAAGAACATGAATTTTACATTTGCAAACATTGTGGAAACATTGTTGCCAAGGTGATCGACCGTGGGCCGAAAATCTCTTGCTGTGGAGAGGAGATGATTGTTCTCAAGGCAAATACCGTTGATGCTGCCAAGGAAAAGCACGTTCCTGTTGTAAAAATTGAAGGCAACAGGCTTGAAGTGAACGTGGGATCGGTGGACCATCCGATGACCAAGGAACACCACATCGCCTTCATCTATGTCCAGACCGAGAAGGGCGGCATGCGCAAAAGTCTTCCTGTCGATGGAAAGCCTCATGCAACCTTCGCCCTTGACGACGACAAGGCCGTTGCCGTGTATGAGTACTGCAATCTGCATGGATTGTGGAAGGTGGAACTCTAGAGGCTGACCAAAGCCTGCACCAATGAGGCTTCCACAGCCAACAATGTCTGATCACCGATATTCCTCGCTTTGCGGGGAATATGTATTTTTTGGTAGAGCAAGGGTTTTTTTGGATTGCCCAGACAGCAGACTGCATCTCCAAGCAGGATAGCCTCCTTGGGGTCATGGGTTACGAACAGCGTAGTTCTCGGGTTCTCCTCCCAAAGACGGATGAAAGCATTGAGCAGAGTGACCTTGAGTTTGATGTCCAAGCTCTGAAACGGTTCGTCCAGCAGCATCAACTTCGCAGGATGGGCGAAAGCGCGGGCAATTGCCACCCGTTGGCGCATGCCCCCCGAAAGCTGGGCTGGATACAGGCAGGCACTGTCCGACAAGCCAACCATCTCAAGATAGTGCAGCACGACCGCTTCCCGCTCCACTCTGCTGGACACAAAGGCTCGCAGGGCAAGTTCAACATTGCTGAAAACGGTGCTGGAGGGAAGCAGGCGCGGCTCCTGGAACAGGTAACTGATACTCCCCTCCTCCTGTGCTTCCTTGATGACCCTTCCGCCATCCACCTCGACCAAGCCGGCTGCAATCTGCAGCAAGGTCGTCTTCCCTTCGCCCGAGGGACCTACCACCGACAGAATCGTACATTTTTCAATCTCCAGATTGAACGAATCAAAAATGCAATTCTGAGCATATGATTTGCTTATGTTTTGGAATTGCATATCGCCCTCCCCCTATCGACGCGCTTCTTCAGCTTTCCCAGAGCCCAGACGGAGGCATCAAAGAGCAAATCAAATACAGCGGTCAGCAGGACTGCCAGCAAGGTCCAGGAAAGTACCTTATCAGTCTCCAATTGCACTTGGGCAAGCTGCATCCGCGCTCCCACCCCGAAGCGTGGAACGGTAAGCACTTCGGCTGCGATTACCACCTTCCAGACCATCGAAAGAGCTGAACGTGAACCGATGATGAAAAACGGCAGGAGGGACGGAATCGTGTAGTGAAAGAGCTTGTCCCTGCCCCGTATGTCATAGAGGCGACACATCTCATCCAAGCTCTTGTCCATCTGCCGAACGCCTCCCTCAATTTGCACGTACATGACAGGAAAGCCCATCAAGAAGGCGGAGAAGAGGGGTACCGTTCCACTGGTGAACCAAATGAAGGCCAGCAGGATGATGCTCATCACCGGAATTGCCTTGAGTACCGTAACAAAAGGCTTGAGGGCGACGGAAAACAGGGGAAACTTCCCACCAAGCAGACCGATCACCGTTGCACTGGCAACGATGATCACAAAACTCTGCAAGGCCCTGATGATGGTGGCAAACACGTTTGCAAAAAACGGCCCGCCCTGCACCAGCTCCATCAGGGCGGAAAAGACAGGTCCGAGCCCGGGAAGCAGAATCTGACTATCAAGCACAACCGAGCCAAGCTGCCACACCAAAAGCAGCAAAGCCGATGAGAGAAAGAGAATCAGACCACGCTTGACCGAATGCATCGACTCATCCTTTACAGATACAAATCGTCAGAAGGAATGGTACCACCAATGGATGCCGGATTGAAGCCGTGGAGGAAGGAAAAATATGCTTGCACATCGGCTTTCGCTTCCTGGCTGGGAACAAAGACCAAGTTGCAGAAGGGAATTGCAGGGGTCGCCATGGCGCTTGCCATGATGCCTGCAGCCTCGATGGCCTGACCGGCTGCCTTCGGGTCGGCATTGACCCATGCAACCGATTCCTCATACGCCTTGAGCACCGCCGCCAAGGCGAGCGGGTGGTTCTTTGCAAAGGATTGGGACACTACAAGCACACTCATCGGATAACTCTGGAAACCTGAAAGCTGGTGATACATGTCCTGCACATCCAAAACCTCGCGGGCATTCGGGCTGCGGTTCAGAATCATGGAGACAAACGGCTGGGGAAGTACGGCAAGGGAGACCTTGCCGGCTATGACCAGCTGGGCCAGCTGGGCGGGAGCTGCCACCGAATAGTCAAGAATGACATCCTTTCCGGCCTCAAGCCCTGCCTGCTTCAGCAAAAGCTGGCTCATCTGGTCGGGAGTCGATCCTGAGCCGGGAACATGCACGGTTTTTCCCAGGAGATCCTGAACGTCAGTGATTGAATCGTCGCTGGAAAGTACGCTGAGCATGCCGTTGCCGATGACGGCGGCAAGCTTGACCTTGACGCCTTTGTTGTACAGATTTGCAGCCACATTGGTAGGCAGGCTGGCAAAATCCAGCTCGCCGTTGGCAAGTCGTGCGATGACTTCATTCGGAGAGGGGAACACAATCATATTGACGTGCACCGTGTCACTTATTTTACCCTCATTGAGGGTCAAGGCAACCGAAGAGAAACCGGTGGGCCCTGTCATGACACCAAACTGAACCTCCAAGGCTGGAGAAGTCGACGTCTCACCAACTGCTTGGGCACCCAAGCTGAAGGTGACAATCATGATTGCCAGAAGAACACTAACCAAACGTTTCATATACACTATCTCCCTATGAAGAAAGGGGGTTTCCCCCCTCTCCCTTTGTAATCTACGCTATGATGATTCGGAAGTACCGCTTCTTGCCCGCCCTGAGGATCATCTCCCCAAAAGCATCCAAGTATGTTTTATCTATCACAGTCCTGGGATCGTCAATCCTCTTATCACCGATCCAGGCCCCGCCGCCGGTCACCAATCTGCGGGCATCGCTGTTGGTGGCGGCAAGGTCTGTGCGGCTGAACAGGTCCAGTACCGGAATGCCGCTTTCAAGTTCGGAGGCTTCGATGGTAATCGAGGGCATGCCTTCCCTTCCTTCCTGGCCGAGGTTTGCACCCTTGAACATGGCCTTGGCGGCAACTCTAGCCTTCTCGGCTTCCTCAACGCCATGGATGATTTTGGTCTGCTCGTAGGCAAGCCGCTCCTTGGCATCGTTGATGTTCACCCCATCCTTCTCATACTCGGCGATTTCCTCCAACGGAAGGAAGGTGAACAGCTTGAGGAACTTGATTACATCGTCGTCGTTTACATTGCGCCAGTACTGGTAGAAGTCGTAAGGGCTGAAGAGCTCGGGATCGAGGAACACCGCTCCCTTCTCACTCTTTCCCATCTTGTGCCCGTCGCTGCGGGTGATCAGATTGAAGGTCAGGCCGTAGCACTGTGCCCCGTTCATCCTGCGGATCAACTCGATGCCGCTGACGATGTTGCCCCACTGGTCATCCCCGCCGATCTGCAGCTTGCATCCATGCTCCTGGTTGAGGATATAGAAGTCGTAGGACTGCAGCAGCTGGTAGTTGAACTCGATGAAGGAAAGTCCTCGTTCGAGCCGCTGCTTGTATGATTCAAAAGACAGCATGCGGTTGACCGAAAAATGCCGCCCGATATCGCGAAGGAAGGTGATATAGTTCAAATCAGTCAGCCAATCGGCATTGTTGAGCATGATCGCCTTGCCCATCCCATCTTTGGGATGCTCGGAGAAGTCCACCACCGTACCCAGTTGGGCCTTGATGGACTTGCAGTTCTCCTGCACCTGCTCGGGGGTGAGCATCTTGCGCATCTCAGTCTTGCCCGACGGATCGCCGATCATCGCCGTTCCACCGCCGACCAAGGCAATGGGGTTGTGCCCTGCCTTCTGCAGGTGGTGCATCGCAAAGAACGGCACCATGTGCCCGATATGCAGGCTCCTGCCTGTCGGGTCGGCCCCGACGTAGAAGGTGATCTTCTCTTTGTCCATCAGATCGCTGAGCGCATCAAAATCGGTACATGCCTTGACAAACCCACGGTCGATCAAAGTCTGAAGTGCTGTATTCATCTTACCGCTCCACCCGCTTGTACTCCTTGGTCGCCCGCTTGATGGCGGCTACCAGGTCCGTAATGGCTACTCGTACTTGTTCCATGCTGTCGCGCAAGCGCAAGGTTACCGTCTGGTCCTCAAGGGTTTGATAATCAACGGTTACGCAGTACGGGGTTCCAATCTCATCCATGCGGCGATAGCGCCTGCCGATGGCCCCGCTCACATCGTAGAAGGTGGAAAAGTCATCGCGCAGCCCGCGTTCCAGCTTGGAAGCAAACTCGGCAATCCCGTCCTTCTTGACCAAGGGAAGGACTGCCACGGTGACCGGAGCAAGAAGGGGATGGAAATGCAGAACGGTTCTCACATCACCGCCTTCCAGCTCTTCCTCATCATAGGCATCACTGAGGGCCATCAGCACATTTCTGGTAAGACCGGCAGAGGTCTCCACCACATAGGGGATGTACCGCTCATTCGACTCGGGATCGAGATAGGTCATCTCCTTGCCGCTGAAAGTCTGGTGCTGGGTGAGATCGTAATCGGTGCGGCTGTGCACGCCTTCAAGCTCCTGCCACCCCATGGGGAAGAGGAATTGGATGTCGTAGGCATCCTTTGCATAGAAGGCAAGTTCATCAGGACCATGCTGGTGCCATCTGAGGCTGCTCGGCTTGATGCCCATCTTGTGATAGAAAGCCATTCTCTGCTCTCTCCAGTAACTGAACCAATGTTCATCGCTGCCGGGCTTGCAGAACCACTGCATCTCCATCTGCTCGAACTCGCAGGAACGGAAAATGAAGTTCTTGGTGGTGATCTCATTGCGGAAGGCTTTACCGACTTGGGCGATGCCGAAGGGTATCTTGACCCGGCTGGAGGAAACTACGTTCTTGAAGTCCACGTAGATGCCCTGGGCTGTTTCAGGGCGAAGATAGACAATGGAGCTTGCATCGGCGTTCGCCCCGATATGGGTGGAGAACATCAGGTTGAAGTTCCTCGGCTCGGTGAAGCTGTCTTTTGTCCCGCAGGTCGGGCATGCACCCTTGAGGTCGATCTGGTCGGCACGGAACCGGCTCTTGCACTGCTTGCAGTCAACCATGGGATCGCTGAAATTCGAAACATGGCCGCTTGCCTCCCAAACACGGGGATGCATGAGAATGGAAGCATCAAGCCCTACAATGTCATCATGGATCTGGGTCATCTCCTTCCACCAGAAATCGCGGATATTGTTCTTCAGCTGGACACCCAGCGGACCGTAGTCATAGGCACCGTTCAATCCACCGTAGATTTCGCTCGACTGGAAAATAAATCCACGTCGCTTGCACAAAGAGACAATCTTGTCCATCGTTACTTCTGCCATGTATCATACCTCTCTCTTCAATAAAGCCAATGCGTTTTCAATGCGTGCACACGTCACTTCCTGCCCAAGCAGGCCAATGGAATCAAACAAAGGAAGGCTGACGGTGCTTCCGGTCAAGGCCACCCTCAGGGGCATGAACACCCCGTTGATCTTCAGGCCCATCTCACTTGCCAAATCGGTAAGCTTCTGTTCGGTGGCCTCATGACTCTCATGCTCTTCGAAACCTTGCCTCAGGATTGCATAGGCACGATCGAGAGCTGCTAGTGCGACTTCAAGCTCAACACCCTTTGCAGCGAACAAGTTCACATCCTCGTACTTCGGCTCCTCGAAGAGGAACCGGGTCAAATCAACCACATCACTGAGGACTTTCAAGCGCTCCTTCACCACCTTGGTGAGATTGAGCAGCTTTGCCCGCTCTGCTTCAGCTGGGTTGGAAGGTAAAAATCCAGCCTTGGTCATATAGGGCAGCAACAATGCCATCAACTCCTCGTCGCTCTTTTGTCGGATGTACTGGCCGTTGAACCAATCGAGCTTCTTGTAGTCGAAAACTCCGGGAGCCTTGTTGATCTTCTCCAGGCTGAAAACCTGTTCAAGATCTTCCTTGCTGAAGAACTCACGCTGTCCATCATACGACCAACCGACCATGCTGACATAGTTTATCAAAGCTTCCGGCAGATACCCTTTTTCCTTGAAATCACGTACCGAGGTGGAACCATGACGCTTGGAAAGCTTCTGTCCGTCCTTGCCCATCACCATCGGCAGGTGGCAATACATCGGAGGCTCCCATCCGAATGCTTCGTACAGCAGGATATGCAGCGGACCTGAGGGAATCCACTCTTGGGCGCGCATGATATGGGTGATGCCCATCAGGTGGTCATCAATGACGTTTGCCAAGTGGTAGGTGGGAAAGCCGTCGCTCTTCAGCAGTATCGGGTCAGGGCTGACATCACGATTGCGCCGGGTGATATCACCCATCAGCACATCGTGAAAGGTCGTCTTTCCATCGGTGGGAACCTTGAGTCGAATGACAGGCTGTATTCCCTGCTTCACATACTCCGAACGCTCTGCCTCACTTAGGTTGCGGCAGTGCCGGTCATACCCCTGAATCTCGCTCTTCTCTTCTTGCTGCCTGAGGCGGACCGCTTCCAGCCGTTCGGGTGTGCAATAACAATAATACGCCTTGCCGTCGCGCACGAGTTGCTCGGCGTAGCTGCGATACAGATCAAAGCGCTCACTTTGGATGTAGGGACCGCAGGGTCCGCCCACGATGGGGCCTTCGTCCCAAGCAATGCCCAGCCAGGACAGCGTGTCATACAGGTCCTGCAAGAACTCGTCACTGTACCGTTCGCGGTCAGTGTCCTCGACTCGCAGAATGAATTTGCCTCCGTTCGCGCGGGCAAAGAAATAATTGAACAAAGCTGTCCTCACTCCACCGATATGCTGAAGACCGGTCGGAGAGGGAGCATAGCGTACTCTCACTTCCATCAGGATATACTCCTCTCAATGGTACTGTTGTACCGTAAAACAAAGATTATAGCAACACAAGGAAGGGTCAACCACGACCTGATTCATACAGTTGTCCATGCCAAGAAAAAAAAGTGCCATCCTTCTTGACCATACCCGGCTATTTCGATACCGTACACTCAATTGACCTTTGGAGGACCATCCTGATACCCGACGCTTTACCAGCCTTCCTGGCAGGAGGGAACACCCAACTTGCCAAGCTTTTCAAACTTCCGTTAGGACTTTTTGCCACCTTCTATACATCCCGGTTTCTCAGCATAACAAGCTTTTTCGACCTGTTCCCCATCGAATTGCTGCTGTTGCTTTTCTCTCTTTTTTCCCTGCTCTTCGCCTATGCCATCCAGAGGCCGGCAACCGAGCTTTTGCGGACCCAGTACGCCTTGTTGGTCGAGGACATCCTTCAGCACGAAGAATTTCTCAAGCTCAAAAAGTTCCGTCATCATACCAATCATATCTACGACCATGCCCGGCGTGTATCCTACCTCTCGTTTCGGATAAGCAAGGCGTTGGGCCTGGACTATCAAGCGGCAGCCCGTGGCGGCCTGCTGCACGATTTTTTCCTCTATGATTGGCGACAGAGAAAAGAACATGATGCAAAACGTTCCACGCATGGAAAGGAACACCCTTTCATTGCATTGTCAAATGCCAAGACATATTTTCCTGTAAACGCATTGGAAGAGGATATCATCACCAAGCATATGTTTCCCAAGACCCCGGCCCTGCCAAGGTACAAGGAGAGCGTGGTGGTAAACATCTGTGACAAGATTTCCGCTCTCTACGAGTATTTGGTTCGCGCCTAGCGCCTGCCTTCCATCCAAGCAACCACGGCAGCCATCGCCTCATTCTGAGCATCGATATTCTTGTCGTAGGGCATCAGGTGCCCTGCCTCTTCGATATGCAGATGCTTGTTCACCCCTTTTGGCTTGCTGGTCACCAAAATCGAGGCTTCCTGGGGGATGGTTGCATCACGCCCGCCGCTGATCGAGAGGGTATCGGCAGCCAGGTGGTCGATGCAGGCCACCGCCTGCCGTCTGACTCGCTCAAGCTCCCACAGCAGTTTTGGATACTGGTACGACCAGTACTCCGAGCCCAAGAATGCATCGTCATCAGCATCGCCTTCGTAGTAGAAATGGTAGTCAGGGTCCGGCTGCCAGTCGACTTTCTTGCGTCGAACCACGTGCCTGAGCAGCCTGACTTGCATCACAGGAAGCGAAGGGATGACCAAAGCAGGTGCGAGCAGGGCGAGGGTGTCTGCATCAAAAGCATCAGATATGATGGTTGCAATCGCCCCTCCCATCGAGTGTCCCACCACCGATACATGCTCGTAGCGTTGGGCGAGATAGGCAAATGCATCATACGCAGTGCCAATCCAATCCTCAGCCCTGCTGGCCAGAAAATCGTTGCTGCAGGTCCCATGTCCTGGATAGCGGGGGCAATACACATCAAAGCCGGCGGCAAACAAATCTATGCCCGGACGGATGAGCTCGCCTGGATAGCCGGTGTATCCATGGCACAACAAAACGGCTTTTCCCACCGCATCCTCATGAATCATCGCCCATGGCCTAGCACTTTTTCTCACCGGCGCCTTATCCTGATAATGATGCTCGGTAAAGTCGGGAATATCATAGGTTATGTGCATGCTGTCTCCTACCAACTCTGCTTCAGCAGATTTAAAAGGTCGATGCGGCTCCTTACCTGGGTTTTCCCATAAATATTCGCCACATGATTGTTCACCGTATTCGCACTAATGCCAAGCTGGCTTGCAATTTCCTTGTTGGTAAGGCCTTGGCTTATCAGGCGGATGACTGCAAACTCCCGCTCGGTGATATGGTACTCCTCCAGGTCCTCCAAAACAAGCTCTTTGTTCTTGACCACCTCGGACCTTCCCAACCGCACAAACTCCATGAACAGGAACGTCATGATGGTGATCGAGAGCGCCAGGAAATATATTCCGAACAAAAGCGGTTTGAGCGAGGGGAATATCAGGGCGAGCAGGATGGCCGGTACCATCGAGGCACTGACTATTATGATTGAGATGGCCGAAGTCCTGGCCGTTTTATTTGCAATGGAATTGATGTTTTTCAGGGTCACCGACAGACAGAAAGTAATGACAAATACGAACAAAATCAGCATCAACTGGTCGGCAATCGGTTTCTGCCAGATTTCACGACTGATACCCAACATCAGATAGACAAGAGCCAGGGCATAGAACAAGCCCTTATACGGCTGTCTCCAAGGGTGGGCGATCACCCAGGTGGTGAAGTACGGGATGAAGACGATGAGAAAGGTAAGATCGGCGATTACAACAAAGGCTACGCTGTAGGTTATTATGTCGTAGACCAAGCCCGAGAGATACATGCTCGAGAGCACTTGCAAGGCCATCAGCATCATGCATCCCAACAGGGATGCATGACAGATGATGAAATACGTCGCCCACCTCTGCTTGTTGGCAATCCGATAGACAATGGCCAAGGCCAAGGTCATAGAACCCAGAGCAAAGGCAAGCATGTAGACAAGCAGCAGGATTCCATTCACCGGCCGTCACCCGTTCTTCTTGTTCAGGCCAAGTTGTTTCTGGTTGTGCGTAAGATCCGCCAGTCCGCAAATATCGGTGATGTCATTGAGCATGGCAACGATATTGGTCGGAGGCAAACCCTGCTTGCCAGCCACCAACGAGTTGTAGGCACTGGCATTGACGGCGGCCTTCGACTTGGCTGAATACAATCGCAGATGAAGGTTCATCCCCTCTCCCAGCAGATATGAGGCATCGCTGGTGAACGAGGGAAACTGCTTGGCAAGAGCAGACTCGATCATCTTTGGATCCTGCACAAAACCCTTGGGGACCTGCAGGTGCAACAGGTACCACAGCGGCAAGGAAGGATTGTTCCATGCAAGCTTGACTTTCTTCTGCTCGGCAAGTCCCAGCAATTCCGAGACCTGCTCGGGCTTGACCCCGAGATCGGCAAAACCAAAGACAACCCAGACACAGCTGAAGTTGCCGCTGTTGCGCATCTTGCTTGCGATAGTAATCAGATTGGAGAGGTCCTTGTACCCCTGCTCCCAAACGACCGTCATATTGGAGTAGCGGCAGTCCTTGCGCATCTGGGAGAAATAGAGGGCCTCCGCCTCCGAAGCCGTCACCAAAAGAATGGTTTGGCGGGGCTGCTGGGAAATTCGTTTGCGTGCCATGATTACTCCTCCTTATCCTTGTTTGCATCGATGAAACAGAACTCCGAAAGAATCGGAAGGGCACCGAACGCACCGTTCATGTATTGGTTCTGCGTCTTGTCCTTGGCGCGCGAATACTTGAAATTCGCCAAGCTGAAATAGACTGTGGCGCTTTCACTGTTCTTTTCGGCAAAATACACACCGTCACGCCTGAGCAATCCCGGCTTGAGCAACGAAGGGTTGCAGTCTACAACCAGCATCTGTGAATTGCATGCTGCATTGCCGGATTCGAATATCTCGACGATATGGCACAGTACATCAGGGTGAAGCAGCATGCCGAAGTCATCGATGATCAGGGTTTTCGGCTTGGTGAAACTCTCGAAGAACGCCACGCCGATCAAACACAGCCTTCTGAGGCTCAAGCTCTCCAAGCTGAAGAAAGAGGCATAGTGCTGGGTAACGTTGGTATGGATGAAGATAAGACGATCATCCTTGACCCGAATGTCCCGGATGTCGGTGATGTCGACGCTCCACAGGAAGTTGATCAGCTGTTGGACCCAATCGGGGTGCTCGGTGAGTTGACTGATCAGGTACTTCTCACTGATGTTGGAAACACCCATGGGAAGCAGGTGCAGGCTTTCATTGAACCATGTGTACAGCGGCCCGGTAGTCTCACTGCCTTTTTCGGCTGAAGCTGCAAGATAGGAGTGTTTCTCATCCACCTTGTCGACCAAGCGTTTCTTCTCACCGCGGTAGGCCTTGCCCCAACGATAGGTGTAGGTAAGCTTGACATCATCGAGCAGCAGGGCGCCTTCATCAAGCTTGCGCTCGAACATCAGCTTCTTCGACCGACCAATCAAGTTGTAAAGCGACTCCTCGAACACCTTCTCCCTGTCTGCCACCAGAGTATACTGAGCAATCAACGGCAATTGGCTCTGTTCATCCTTGCCAAGAAGGACACGGATGATGATGGTGGCAGGCTGACCCTTCTCCTCCGAATAGGCAAACGATGTACCGCTGAGAATCTGAAGTGGATTCTCCGTATCATGTGCGGCACACACAATACCCTTCAGCGCTTCCAGAGCACGGACAAACGAGCTCTTTCCCGCCCCATTGGGCCCCACGATGGCGGCAGTCTTGATTATCCTCAATGTATCGGTCACCGGCACAACCTTCGATTCGGGAAAACGGTTGTCCTTGACTGCCTCAAACGAAATCGTCTGAGCCGACTTCACGGACTTGAAGTTCGCTATTGTCATATCCAGCAGCATGCGCTACCTCCTCACTCACCTGTTTTCAGGCTGAATTACAAAAGTGTTTCCATCTTCTCGTACACTGCGGGCCAAGCATTCAGGCATTGGACCAAGCGTAAGGGAAGCGTTTCATCCCCATGATTGTCCGTCGCAACGAGGTCAATCAAATCACGTTTCAAATACGGAAGCGAATCCCCATTCTCCACCGCCTCCACATTGGTTTGCAAGAGGCAGCCGAGCTTCAGCAACTCCGAGAGCATGGTGCTCTCAGGCTCAAGCCATCGATATCGTTCCACATGGGCCAGGATGGGAACCAGACCCTGAGAGGCTAGAGCGGCTATGCGCCCGAGCAATCGGGCAGGAGGAAGGGAGAGGCCGAACTCCAGCAGGGCGTACTTGCCGGCTATAGGCACACAGGCAAGATGCTCCTGATCACCTACATAGAGTTCACTGCCTAAATAGGTGGTGATGCCTTGCTTGGCAGCCTCACCCTGCGCCCAGGCAAAGGTATGGCGCAAATCAGCGATATTGGTCGACACATACGGGTTGTAGATATGAGGGGTGAAGGCAATGCTGGTAATCCCGTTCTCCAAATAGAGCTGGAGCATGCGGGAAAAGCGTTCTTTGGTAACATAGCCGTCATCGATGAGTGGAAGCAGATGACAATGGAAATCACAAAGTGCCATAGGAAACTCCTCTGGCTGATTATATCCGGAATCACAAAAATGTGAAAGGAAAAAAGGAACTCACTTGCGAATTAGGACATCAAAACTCAATCATTGCTTCCGCTTTTCTGCCTGATTGCTGCAAATGATGCTTTACCTGATGAATTTCACTGACCATGTCCGCCAGGTCGACAAGGGCTTTCGGGGCGTTGCGGCCGCTGACGACCAGATGAGGAAAGCCCTCCTTGCTCCGGTGGTCGGCGATCCACGTGCACACCTCTTCGGTATCCAGATAGCCCAAAGCAAGGGTGTAGGTGAATTCATCAAGAACTATCAGATCAAAAGCCGATGCAGAAATCCAGCGCTTGACCTGCTCCCACCCGCGCTTGGCGAGCTCGGCATTCAGCTTGTCATTCTCCCCTTCCCATGTGAACCCGGCCCCAAACTGTTTCCAGGTGACGCCCAGCTGCAACGCACTCTTGTATTCACCACTGTTCAGGATTTCGGGGTCCTGTTTGATGAACTGGGCTACGGCACATCGGGCGCCATGGCCGAGAGCGCGGAAGAGCTGGCCCATTGAAGCACAACTCTTCCCCTTTCCATCCCCTGTATAGACCAATACCATCGCCCTTCCCATCAGTTACTCCATAACCACATACTGCATCATCATCACACCCTGTCCATCCAAGGCGCTTTCCCCGCTGATCTGCCTTTGGGCCTTCTCGCTTTGGCTCTTTGCCTCCTGCATATCCAACAGGGCGGCATACGCTTGGCGCGAACCCGACCTGTTGTACACATCGTTCATCAGGTCGACGGCCTCAGCAAACCTGCCCATCGCCTCAAGCAGCAAAGCGGCGTTGTACCCGCTGGCAATATGACCATTCATCTGATACAACGAGAGGAACTGTCGATAGGCAGCCTCATACGAACCACGCTCGGCTAGCTTGTAGGCATCCTTGGCCGCCTCAAGCTTGGGCTTGTTGCTCATCAGGGTAAGCCGCTTGGTCTGCCAGGAAGGAGCCAGTTGCTTGGAGATGGTCGCCGAGAAGGAGCGAAGAATTTTCTCAAACATAGGCTTGAATGACGGGGCATACCCGCTGGTATACCTTCTCTCATCACGATATCCGCCTGGAGCACCGGCATCATAGGTCCGTACCCCGATTTTTGTCTCCTGGTCCTCTTTTCCCGTAAACGAGCGAGAGAGCAGAATGGCTCCGCTGGAAAGGTCGGAGATCGTATACGTCAGAGTCAGGGTTGCCTTCTGCACCAAAAAGTACTCACGCGACGTTACTTTCTCATAGCTTTTTATATTGACTGCCGGTGCAGGACCGACGTCCTCGGTGACAAACGTCTTTACATCCCTGCCCACCACCTGCTCATCCACATCCATATAGGAGATGGTGCTGGAAAGCAGTGCCTGCATGCCTTTTGACTTGAGCATGGCAAAGGTATTCTCCCCCACCTTGGAGAGGGTCATGTACGCATCGGTGACCTCCGGGCTGAGAACGGTGAAGTACGCGGTACTCTGCACCGCATCCAGCAGCATGCGCGAAGCCGATGCGGCAACACTGGAGGCAAGGTTTGCATCATAACCGCTGGAAAGAGTGAAATCTGTTTCGCTGAGCCCGCTGATCCAGGGGCTGAGCGGACGTCCGTACGGAAACGTATAGGGAGAGGTTGAAGCAACGGCAATGTTTCTTGCAGCGCTGAGGTCCACCT
>ERZ1645192.512-NODE-512-length-32130-cov-7.706313_pt1 | contig 32130 bp, 27 predicted proteins | sample MGYA00575354_ERZ1645192 | MGnify/ENA primary metagenome ERZ1645192 (study PRJEB40844, sample SAMN11349763) | freshwater sediment metagenome | isolation source: river sediment | host: Sediment | place: India: Faizupur Khadar , New Delhi | collected 2017-02-21 ...
ATTAATATAAAAGTCCGAACAAATTGTCCAATTTTCTTTTATATTTTTCCAATTTCCTATTTAATCATAGCCATCCTGCGTCTTAAATATGCAATCCGGGTCTGAAGGGGCAGATTCTTGGGACAGTGATCCTCGCACCCCATAAGGGTCATGCAGCCGAACACCCCGTCATCATCACCGATGATCTCGTAAAATGCTTCATCGGTCCGCTTATCCCTGGGATCCAGATAAAACCGGGCCAGACGCATGAAACCCACGGCGGACAGAAAATCGGGCCGCATACGTTTCGTGGCGCAGGCAGACACGCAGCACCCGCACTCCACGCAGCGTTCCAGTTCATATACCTCATCCATGATATCGGGGTCCATGCGCTCTTCCAGTTGGTCGAAATCCATATCGTCATTCAATATCATGGATCCACGATTCCACCCGCTCGCTCATGGCCTGCATGAATTTGCCCGTGTTCACGGACAGATCACCGATCAGCTCAAACCCGGGCAGGGGGGCAGGGTAATCTGTCCATTTTCAAATTTTGAGGTCAGGGTCCGGCAGGCCAAATCGGGTTTCCCGTTGATCACCATGCCGCAGGAACCGCAGATCCCGGCCCGGCAGACGAAGTCAAACTGCAAAGAGGCGTCCTGTTGTTCCCGGATCTCGTTTAATGCAATGAAAATGGTCATCCCCGGGGCTTCGGTGACCTCATAGGTTTCCATACGCGGCGCGTCGCCATTTTTCTGCGGGTTGTACCGAAATATCTCAAATTTTAAACGTCTTCCTTTTTCGCTCATTATTTATACCCCCTGCCGATACGCTCGTTTTTGCCTTTGAATTTTTCCGGGATGGACGTGGGATTGAGCAGTTCCTGCATCTCGAAACGGTCTGCCTTTTTATTGGCATTTTTTATCTTTTCGATCTGGGCCACGCGTTTTTCCGTATCCGGGTGGTGAATGGTTTTGTCCTCACCACATCCCCTTCCCCCCGGCGGCAGCTCCATTTTCATGGCATCCAGCGCCTCATAGGTGACTTTCGGCAAATCTGCATCGTCGTCCTCCCAGGACGTCAGGGTGCGCTTGAGCCAGTCGCGGTCATTTCTTTCCGGGAAATCTTCCCGGGCATGGGCCCCCCGGCTTTCGGTCCTCAGCATGGCACCATAGGCCACACACAGGGCTAATTTAATCATCTTGGGCACCCGGATGGCTTCCACAAGCTCGGGGCTGGCTGAAGATGTTTTGTTCCGCAATGCTATATTTTTTGCCCGCTGGTTGAGCGTTTTGAGCCCGTCCACAGCCTGTTCCAGCTCCGATGCGTTGCGAAAAACCCCCACCTTGTCCATCATAATCTTCTGCATTTCAGCTTTCAACCGGAACGGGTTTTCTCCATATTCCCGGGTGAGCAGGTCTCCAATCTTTTTTTCCTCACGGTTCATAAAGTGTTCAATGGTTGCGGTGGATATAGTCAGGCTGCTGGCAGCACAATAGTCCGCCACAAATTCACCGACGATCATGCCGGCCACAACGGTTTCAGCAACAGAGTTGCCACCCAGGCGATTAAATCCGTGCAGGTCCCAGCACGCGGCTTCACCGGTCGAAAACAGCCCCTTAAGGGTCGGGCTTTCGCCCGTGGCTTTGGTTCTGACCCCGCCCATGGCGTAATGCTGGGTGGGTCTGACAGGGATGTATTCCGAAACCGGATCAATACCCAGAAAGTATTCGCAGATCTCTTTGATTTCGCGCAGGTTCTTTTCAATATGCTTGCTGCCCAAAAGGCTGATGTCCAGCCAGAGATGATCACCGTAGGGAGACTGGACCCCTTTGCCCTTTCGTATGTGCTCAATCATGCGCCTGGACACAACATCGCGAGAGGCCAACTCTTTTTTATCGGGCTCATAGTCGGGCATAAACCGGTAGCCGTTCCTATCCCGGAGCAGGCCGCCATCCCCCCGGCATCCTTCGCCGGCCAGAATACCCACAGGTACAATACCGGTGGGATGGAACTGCACCGCTTCCATATTCCCCAGGGCGGCAATGCCCGTTTCCAGGGCAATGGCCTCTTTCCTTTCATGGACGGGGATCTCCATCTGGGTGGCCTTGTTGCCCATAGTATAAAGCATGGTGTGACCGGTACCGTCGGCGGTAAAACAGGTGCGCCATTTTTGGGTGCCGCCGAAACTCCGGGCTGTGATCAGGCCGTGGGCCTCATGCTTTTCAGTGATGATCTGCTTGCTGCCGTCAATAATTACTTCCTCGTCACCGCCCCTGACCCTCGACCAGGTAACGCCCCAGGCTGAAAGCTGTCGGATGGCTTTGGGCGCCGTGTTAACAAACATTCTGGCGACATCCTGGTCACACCCCCAATCAGACCCCTTAACCGTATCTTCAAAGTGGATATCTTCATCATCCCCTTCGCCTTTGGCACAGGCGCCAAGGCTTGCCTGCATGCCGCCCTGGGCCGCAGCAGAGTGGGACCGTTTGGCAGGCACCAAAGATAGAATAATGGAATCATAGCCCCTCTGCTTGGCTGCAATGGCCACGCGAAGCCCTGCCAAACCGCCACCGATAACAAGTGAATCCGTATATATGATATTCATTGGGCGTTCCCTTTCTTAGAGTGTTTCTTCTGGACTATGACCGCCTTCAATCATGTGGTGGATTTCCCCTTCGGGGGCGTATTCTTCGGATTCCGAAGGCCCGGCTTCTTCGATGAGTGCCTCATGGGCTGCGTCATCATCACCTGCAGCGTCTTCCTGGATTCCTTCCTGGAGTTCTTTCTGGATTCATAGCTGGAGATCGCCCGGATCATCTACCACTTTTTCGTGGGCAGCTTCAAACTCCCGGACCACAGGGGCACTGTCATTGGGCATGCTTTCTTCGATGGGGGAGGAAGCGGCCTGTTCATGAACGACTTGAGTGTCAGGCAGCGCTTGATGGAACGCACGCTCCGCTGCAGGCTCAGCCCCATAGGTCTGGGCCCTGGTGGTGGACTGATGGGGGTTATCATCTTTATAGCGCAGGCCGATAATCACAAAAACCAAAAGAGCGAGAAGCCCTGCAGACAAAAAAACAATAATCAGCTTGTTTCGCAAATTTTTCAATTTTGCTCGATTTTCTCTGGCACGTCGATAGTCACCCCCCTGGAACCAACCCCATTTCATGCACAGCCGATAAAGGCCGATGTTGCCGTGAAGCACGGCGCACACCAGCAGGATCAGATAAATAAATCACATATTGCCACCCAGCACCCTGCCGGCGGACAGGTAGGGATCAATGGAACCCGGATGGGTAAGCATGGTGTAAAGATGAACAGGACCTGCAAAAAGCATAATAAAACCGGTCAGGACCTGTATATACCATAAATTGGTATCCTGATGTCTCATCATGGCCATCTGGTCTTTTATGATACGGTGCTGTTTCCAGGAGATGGGAAATTTCCTAATCCATAGCAGCGCATGAACGATAAACAAGAAAAACACAATGAATACGGCGAAAAAGACGGCAATGGGATAGCCATGCCCGGTGTCGGATAAAAATGCCAGTTCCATGTTTTTGGACACCCAGTTAAAGGCTCTCGGTCCAAGGATGATACTGGCGTCTAAAACGATATGCACCCACACGAACAGGCCTAGAACAAGACCGGTACCACTCTGGAGAAAATCCAGCCGGGCCGGAAGCCTGCTCTTTTTCTTACTTGATTCAATGGTGTAGCTTTCCAATGTAGAAACATCCTTCGTGTTACCGTTTTAAATGCATTCTTGCAGATCTGTTCTATTTCGCCTAAATTCCTGCAGAGATAGAAATTGTTTTTTAAATGCATTTACTTTAACCTCTCAGATTTTGCTTGATCCTGAGATGAGATAATGGTGCCGGTATGAACCATCCGCCAGCCCCGAGACACGATTACCCCTCGTAATAAATCCAAACCACCTGTTTTGTCAAATATTTATTCTCAAACAGGCAACCTTAAAAAATATTCATAAACAAAGGAGATAAAAGGAAGTTTTCTTTTCAAACCCTCGACGGTTGTGCAGGAAAACAGCCCTGAATTTTTCCAAAACTGCCGGGGGTTTTTGTTTTTTCTTGAAGTTTTACCCTTGATGCGCCACAATATCTGCAAATTCATTTCCAACCCGGGTGTATCCTGATAAAAGGCGCAGTTTTAGATTGCAGGATGATCGGCATGCTGCAGCAATAGGGTGGTCTCACTTAATACAAAAGATCTATATGCTTGAAAAGCTTGCCTTACAGAAAAAATTCATTACAGATGCTCAGTGCGCACAAGCAATAGAAGCATGTCGCCACGCAGAAAATTTTGATCTTGCGTTAAAGAACTATTTTGAAAAGGAAAAAATTCTTACCGACAAGCAGATGAAAATTCTTATAGCCACCTATACTGCGTTAAAAACCATCCAGAAAAATCAGGTCTTCGGAAATTGTGCCGTTGACCTAGGGTTTGTCAGCAAAGAACAATTCCTTGGGGAGATGACCCGGCAGAAAAATACAATTACGGAAAATAACCAACCCGAGTTTATCGGTAAAATATGGACACAAGACCAGACACTTAACCAGGAAGAGTACCAGGAGATCATACAGCAACTTCAAAAAGAGCAGAATCCCCAGGGGACTACCCGGTCAAGCAGGCCTGTGGCAGATCCTGATCCGGAACAAACAGATCACTCGCTGGCCACAGAGCTTGACTGCGGCGTGATGCTTGAAATTGATGCCTCCGGTATGACGGCATTTATAAGAAAAACCGGTAAATTTAAAGACACGGTTACTGCGGCCAAAATCATTGAACAACTGGAGGATAAGGGTATTGTTTACGGCCTGGTTGAATCGTCTGAGGTAGAAAACTTCATAGATTCATCGGGATTCAGGACCAATCCGTTCCGGGTGGCGCAGGGGAGGGACCCGGTACCGGGCAAGGATGCCAGGATCGAATATTTTTTTGAAACAGACCATCTCAAGGCCGGGGATATTGATGAAGACGGCAACATTGACTTCAAAGACAGGGGACCCATCCCCTGGGTAAAAAAAGGAAGTCTGCTGGCAAAAAAATTCCCCATGACCGAAGCCCGTAAGGGCAGAAATCTCTTTGACCAGGTTGTTTACGTTCCTGCCGTAGCAGACATGGCCCTGAAATATGGCACAGGGGTTATCTGCGCTTCCGACGGCCTTGAACTCTATGCTGAAATCAGCGGCACCCCGACCCTTGATAAATCTGATAAAATTCAGGTAAGCCGTGCCTTTATTGCGCCCAGTGATGTAAATTTCGAAACCGGGCACATTGACTATGAGGGAGATATCGTCATCAAAGGCACACTCAAGAACGGATTCAAAGCCATGGGCCATGCGGTTCGCGTCGGCACGGTGGACGGCGGAGAAATCCGGGCCACTGGAGATGTTACGGTTCTCAACGGTATGATCGGCGGCAAAGTATATGCCCGGGGCAATGTCCGCATAAAATTCGTACAGAACTCTACTATTTACTGCCTGGGCAACCTCACCGTGGACAAAGAGATCCTGGACAGCCGAATCATCACATCCGGTGCCGTAATCATCAATAACGGAGAAATCATATCTTCGAACATCACCTGCAACAAAGGACTTTTTGCCCGGCAACTGGGTACGGAGAAATCCGTACCCAACACGGTCACCTTTGGTGTCGATGCCTTCACCGCCCGGGAACTGAAACGCATTCAGGACCGAATTGAACATAGTATCGACGGACAGGAACAGCTCTATGAAAAGCTGGAGTCCCTGTCTGAAACACTTTCCCGTGACACAACAAATACGTTGGGACTGGTTCACGAAATAGAAAGGGCAAGACAGGATAACTTTTTGTTGTCACAAAGCCCAGGGAATCCCATCTTAGCCGGACTCAAATCCCAGATACAGGTGAACAACCGGTTGCTGGTACGTTTAGACAGAGAGCTGAACCAGCTGCTTGACCACATTGAAAAGAAAAAAAGCCAAAAAGAAGGATTCAAGGCTGAGTTGAGCCGGCTGGAAAGCACCCTTGAAAAACTGAGAAACGAACAGGATAATTTCACCCGGTGGCAGCAACGCAACCCAGGGATTGCCCAGGCGGTTATCTTGGGCCAGGTCATCTCGGGAACCATAATAAACGGTCCGGATGTATCAATGGAAATCCTTGAGACCAGAAAGAATGTAAAAATTCTTCAGACCCTTGTCGCCAAAGATGGCGACACTGCAATGGGAATACAGATCGTTGACAATACTAAATGAAAATAAAGTCCAGGCGTTCCGGAACAGGCTGTATAGCCAGGATATGCCGGAAATCATGCGCCGGGGGGGCGAAGGCCTAACGCCTGTAAAAAAATACCCCGAAGACGAAAACGGTTATCCCCTTGTCCCCATCAAGAGGATTACCCGTTTTTTCCTAGAAGAGATGGAAAAAGCGCAATTTGTGCTGCCGGACCAGCATATTGAGGAACTTTATACACTGTTTCGGGCTCTGATCCATGATCTGCCGGAGCTCTCATTTGATATAGGTGACAGTATTTCCCAGGAGGAGATCCAGGAGGCGGATAATAAAACCACCATTGAACTTCTCACCACCAATGTCATCATTACCTATTTTGACCTGGCAAAAACCAATCTGGAGAACCGCGATGAGAGCCTGCTTAACCCTGATATGCAGTCCATTATGAAACAAAGCACAGCAGGCAGGGATTATAAGCGCCTTGTGTCGAATACCCTGAAAGGACTTATTTTCAGCCTGTCCCAGGACAAACCATGGTTTGAATACATCGAAGATATTAATGACGCAGATCTGATCTGCCGGCTGGTTGGAGCCAGACTGCCGAGCATGGAAAAAACAACCCTGGGGGCCATAACCGATAAATCCCGACAGGAGATCGCCGGTTACAACGAGATGTTCACCAAACTGCTTTATACCCGCGCCCGGACCATAACCACCGAGAAAAACAAAAAAGAGTACTTCAAGTCCATGGAAAAGCTGGATACAGCCATCTATGGTATCTTAAAAAAGATGGACCGATTCCTGGCGATGACGTATCGGCTGAGTCAGATTTTGGACATTCCTTCCAGATTCATTATCGGCGATACATTTTCCAAACTCAGGCAAAATATGCTGTGGCTTTTTTTTGACGTATGGCCCAAAGCCTATGAACAGGGGAAGATGCCGAGCCAGAGAGCTGTTTCCGCCCTGCGGCACAGGATGAATATCTTGTTCAACCTACCCCACATCACACGCTTCTGCCGGGAATTTACCCAGAACCCGGCATTCCAGACCCCGGTGAATGATCTTTTCCGGCTATTGTTCAAGGCGCTTGTAAACAACATTAACCATGTCTCCATTGAAGAGAACAACAACAGTGCCGGCCTGGGACCGGTGGAAAGTGCATTGTTTGAAATCCGGCGGGCCATTGAAAATTTTGATCTGCATGAATCCCGGCTTACAGATGAAAAAAAAGAGGTAAAAACGGCTTATATTTCATTAAGTTATAAAACGGACGTTGAATCCATAGACGCGGTTTTAAATCTTTGTGACATGATCTGTGAAGTGACCCATGACAAGGACCGGGAAATCATGGTCAGCATACGGGCCGCACTTATGGAAAAAAGCTTTTTCACCCTTGCAGAATATGCCGCCCAAAAGGTAGCGCCTAAAGACGTCATCCCTGAAATCAGTAAACGGCTTCACGCCTTTGCCGTCCATTACCGGCCTCAAAGGGAATTTTACCGGATATTTTTTGATACCTATGTCATTTCCAAGCCCAGGCCCAATGTCCCCCATTACACCGGGTTTCTGATAAGCAACAGGCCCTTTGCCCAGGCTATGCTTATGCGCTTTGCAGATTACAAGACCATGAAAAATTTTTTGCCGGAATCCTATATTGAAAAAGCAAACCAGCTGCTCGATGATCTGCTGAAAAAAACCAGGACTACAGCTTGGAACCCCGGCATGGAAGCGTTATAAACAACACGTTCAAAATCAGACGCATCCAAATTTAATCAGCCAATACTCATCAGAGAAACCATGGATCCTTCACAACCATTTTCTGATCTGAAAGCCATATACCAGGCAGCAATCAAACGGGTGGACCCATATGCCATGGCGCAGTCAAGGGTAACCCTGGACAACAACACCCTTGACAAAAAACCACTGAACTTCTGCTGGCTTGCGGGACCGGCATTAACGAAATTAACAGACAGACACCGACCAAGTCAGTAATGACTTGATTTTTTCAAAGGTTCACAACATTCTTTTGGGCAATAATTTGTCTGCCCCGAATGCAGCTCGGCAAAAGGCGGGGCTGGATATCAGTGAATACCTGGGCAGAAATAATTCATTCTTTGTTGTGGGTTCAGCCTGGGTATTCATAGACCAGGTCAGCCCATGGCTGTTATTATAAAATAAGAACTTACTATAGGCATTCCATGTTCTTCAGAAGTTCAAGCTGCTCAATGGTTTTTTCCGCCACTTTTTTATTTTTAGTAAAAAGACGTTTTAAACGTTCGATAAGCTGCTTTTGCTTTGTCTTATCATTGGCATAATATTCATGCGCTAACAACTTTTTGGCGTAAGCTAAATTTGATTGCACTTCGTCAGGGATTCGCTCTCCGTCATGACGCGCCGCATCCTCCGGGCATACATCATGACAAATTCCACATCGGATACACTCGACATCGTTTATAAACGCAATGTCATTTTCCATCCCGATTGCCCCGGCAGGACATTCATCGACGCATATTCCGCATCCCGTACACGATTCTTTCTTTATCCATGGCATTTATGTCAGTCTCCTTTTCTTAATTTTATGTATTTTTTTTATCATAAAACCAGTTTTGAAACTACCATATCATTTTTATCAACACCCAGTAAATTTGCTATTGGGTAACATTTTGCAATTAAAAGAAAAAATTGATTCGGATGGCAACTTTCCATAAGGCCTTCAAAATTGCCCTGCCCTTTCGATATGATAAGATCAGCATTATTATATTCTTCTAAAAATTCATCTGAACAAAAGTCAATGAGTGTTGAAGGCGCATCAAAACCATTGGAAATAACCCTGCAAATCTTGTCAATGCCTACTTGATTTGCATCTTCAAGTGTTGCGTCGTTGATTACAGGTTTTCCCCGTACAGCAAAAGTGATGTTTTTATGATTCATTGTTTCAATAAATAATTTATCAAAAACTATTTCGCCACAATTATCGCCTAAGTACAAAATAGTTTCAGCTTTACGGATTTCATTTTTTAATTCTGACGTCATATCAACTTTTAAATTTTTATGAAAAAAAAATTCAATTTGATTCGATATGTCGTCATTAACACTTTGTGCGCCATAATCAATTATATTGCCTATAACCGAAAGCTTTGCCGCTGTGAAAAAAGGATTTTCACTTTCATTAACGATGGTCTTCCAATATGGGTATTCTTTTAGAAGAATATCATTGGCCTCTAATTTTTCTTCGGCATACAGGTTTGTATTGCTAAGATGAATCCTGGCCATGCGGTGAATTTCAGTTGCCAATTGGGGATTTGAAAGTTCCCAATTAGATTCAATAAGTTTATGTACTGAAAAAATGAAATTTGCTGCAACTTTTTCATCAGGTTTAAATTTATCAATAAGTTTTTCAATTGTCCTGATATGACAAAAATAGCATTCGTGCCTCATACTTCCCCTTTATTGATGCATTACGCCCATTCAAATAATGAAAACCTAACCTTGGGTATCAAAAACCAAAGTTTAGTGTCAAACCCAATAGGACTATGTGCGCATATTCTACTATTATCTTACGGTCCGACTTTGGGCAGTATATCCTTAAAAACAACGCCGTAAATATCCCAGATAGTGACAAACAATGCCGCAATAATAGGACCGATGATGATGCCGATAATACCGAACATGGCAATGCCGCCAAGGGTGGAAAATAAAATTAAAAGATCGTGCATCTCCGTGTCTTTGCCCACAAGCCTGGGCCGCAGAAGATTGTCAGCACTTCCCACGATCATCCCGCAGAAAACGATAAGAGCACCGGCCTTAAACCATGCACCCTCGGCGAATAGCCAAAGCGCCGCCGGAATCCATATCAAAGCCGTTCCAACGGCCGGTATAATGGACAACACCGTCATGACAGCACCCCAGAAAAACGAACTGTCAATGCCGACCACGGCAAACGCGATGCCGGATGCCCCGCCCTGAACAATACCGATGATGGTGGTTCCCTTGATCGTGGCCCGTGCCACAGAGGTAAATTTGTCAAGAAGCCGTCTTTCATACTTATCGTCCAGGGGCATATAAAATAGAATTTTCTCTAACAGCTTATCTCCGTCTATAAGAAAAAAGAACATGGTATATAAAAGAATGGCCACCATAAATATAAAATTTATAGTGCCCATGGTGGCGGTTTGAAGCCCGTTGACAAAAAATTGACTTGCGGCGCCCACCAGTTCTCCGGCCTTGATGTAGATGGTTTCTCGGTAGGGCTCTACCTGTTCATAAAAAGGGAGATCTTCCAGCCACTGGGAAATGGCTACGGGTGAAGACAATTGTTTCTGAACCCAGGGTGTTGCTGTCTGACCCACCTTGATGGCCTGGCTGGTTACAATGCCTAAAAGACCGCTTAAAGGAAGAAGAACGATCAGGATGATAATCATGATGGTAATCCCGGATGCTGCAGCCTGTCTTCCTTTCAGCCATTTGTTAAGCCGCTCATAGAACGGATAGGCCAGGGCTGAGAAAATTCCGGCCAGCAGAATAGCCATGAGAAAAGATTTAATCATTACAAGAAAAACAGCTGAAATAAACAACACCAGTAATAATAAAAACGAGGGGTGAATCAGGTCTCGATTCATGGGGGTTAACCTCCGGTAAAAAAATTTTTTTTAACGTAACAGGACAGGACAAATTGATCAACATTTGATCATCGGCAGATCATAAAAAATGTTGAAAAGGAAAAAATGGATCTGTATTGCTGTCATATTTATGTGCGGGAAACTATTTTTTTCCCCAGGCACGGCCATTGGGGATGAAAACGACGATGAAAACAAAACTGAAGTCTCCTCATCTGCGGGCAAAGACGATAAAGAGGTTCAAAAACCGGCACAGGATCTGGGCGAAATGACCGTCACCGGTAAAATTATGGACGAAGCGACTGCCAATAGGCCTGCAGTGGTAGAAAGTATTACGGCTGAAGGTATCGAACGGATCAACGCCATGGAAACATCTGATGTGCCAAATACGACGACGGCGAACCCATGAGTTATGCAGACGTGGAGATTCTCGGCCCGGGCAGTGACACGCCTTTCCAGAAAGGCCGGACTGACCGGAACGGGATGTTCATGTTTCGCCCTGACCAAAAAGGCCTGTGGCAGATTGGTCTCCAGGACGGGATGGCCCACAGGCTGGACCTGGAAAGGGAGTTAACTGATATCAAAAACGGTTATCATGCTGCAAAGCCGGCCGAAACCGTCTCCCGGAAGACCTCCCGGCCCCAGGGTATCATTACGGGGATGAGCATCATATTTGGTTTGTTCGGCATCGCATACGCCTGGAAGGCCCGCTCGGGTTGATTTGAATATGGAGCGGTCGAATAAACGATGTGCATGGATATCTCAATTTGATCCCAATATATTACATTCGGGTCTGCGGACGCGCCCGAATGCACAATATCTGCTTGGGCTATCAATATGGCGAAACCAAGAAATTCTTGATTTGCCGGGTAATTAATGGTAACCGAAACGTATTTATACGAAAGAACCAAACCATGACCGGACACGCCCTTTCAGCGGATGACAGATGTGCTGTATTTGAGGACCTTGGTATCCGGGATTATCTTCAGGTCCTTGATCTTCAGACCACTGTGCGGGAAAAGATGATCCAGGATCCGCGCCTTGGCGACCGGGTTTTTTTTGTCCAGCACCCTGCGGTTTACACATTAGGTAAAAGAGGGGGACGGGAAAACCTTGTGGTGTCGGAACAGTTTCTGGCTGAAAAAGGGATTGAGATTGTCCAGACCGCAAGGGGGGGGAACATTACCTTTCACGGTCCGGGCCAGGCTGTACTCTATCCCATCATGAACCTGGAGCGATCCAGGATAGGGGTGGCCGACTTTGTCCATGGTCTTGAGGAAATTATGATGAGAACGGCCCGGCAGTTTGGGGTAGAGGCTCGAAGGGATCCGCAAAACCACGGACTCTGGGTGGGGAAGAAGAAAATCGGCAGTGTGGGCCTCTCGATTAAAAAAGGGATCTGCATCCATGGCCTGGCACTGAATGTCTGTCCGGACCTGACCCCTTTTACCTGGATCAATCCCTGCGGTCTCCAAAATTTATCCATGACTTCCCTTGCACAGGAACATCAAAATATCTTCTTTGACCCAAAAACGTCCATGGAACGGGTCAAAAATCTTTTTTTTTATTTTTTTTGCAAAATTTTTAATTTTAACATAAAGGGACAAAACCCATGAACAACCGCAACGGCCATACAGAAACGCCTCCTTCCGGTTCTAACACCATCCGGAAAGGCAAACCCAGGTGGCTGAAAAAAAGCATGCCCAAAGGCGGGGATTACCAGCGGGTTACCCGGCTTTTATCCGAAGCAGGCCTTCATACCGTCTGCCAGGAAGCGGCTTGTCCCAACATGTTTGAATGTTTTTCAAAAAACACTGCCACGTTCATGATCCTGGGATCCAACTGCACCCGGAACTGCCGCTTCTGCAATGTAACCTCAAATGCGCCGACTCCGGTTGACCCGGATGAACCCCAAAGGGTGGCCGAGACCGTACTCAAATTGAAACTGACCTATGTGGTTGTCACGTCGGTTACAAGAGACGATCTTCCCGACGGCGGGGCATCCCACTTTGCACGTACGATTCAGGCCATTAAAAAGGCCGGTCCCCGCATCCGGGTAGAAGTCCTGATCCCGGATTTCCAGGGCGATCTCAAGGCCCTTGAAACCGTAGCCAAAGCAGAGCTTGACGTGATCAACCACAACATTGAGACGGTTAAGAACCTTTACGCCAGGGTCCGTCCCCAGGCCCAGTACCAGAGATCCCTTGACCTGATTCGAAATGTCACAAAACGCTTTCCCGGACTGCAGACCAAGTCAGGCATCATGGTGGGCCTGGGCGAAACCATAGAGGAACTTGAAGCCACCTTCCAGGACATGTATGATCATGGCTGCAATATCCTCACCGTGGGCCAGTATCTTCAACCCACAAGAACCCACCTTTCCGTGGAAAAATTCTACAGCCCCCAAGAATTTGAACAACTTGACCGGATGGCCCGGGAGATCGGATTTAAACAGGTGGCTTCCGGCCCCTTTGTCAGAAGTTCCTACAAGGCCAGAGAGTTATTCGAAACACCCGAGACAAATATATGTCGTGATAAATTATGAATTTGGCAATTGATAATTTTGATTATCATTTATTTGAATCCCACTGGGAAAAATTATCACGGCAGGAAAAGGTCTTGATCGTCAAAAATGCCGGCAAATTAGATCCGGAAATTGGCATCTTGCCGGTGCTTACCGGTTTGACTTCGTATTATGCATCCGTGAGAAGCCATGCTCAAAAAAGTCTTGAAGCCATTCAAATAAATATCGGCGAACTTTTAGCAGATGCTTTGGATAAAAACCAATATGCAACGGGCATGAAAAAAAGCTTGTCCCTGTGTGCCAGGATATATGCCGAGATTCAACCCGATATGGCATTTGATCAACTGAATTTCTTTATAAAAACATTGCTGGGGATTAAAGGTAAAGGGGCCTACTTTGCATTCAAGGCCATTCGTCAGGGGCTTGTCAGCATTGATGACATGGAAAAACTGATTTTCACGGTCCCTGAACCCGAACGTCTGGCTTTTGTGGATGAATATATTCAATCTTCGCCAGGCATCAGGTTGAAATTCGGATTTATGTTTAAGCGGATATTGAAATCGATTCAACAACGCGACTGTGTTGTTAAATTCTTTGCCGGTCTGTTTGACCGGCAAAGGGATGTAGACCCATTTTTAAATAATATTAATTCTGAATTAAGAGATCCTGAACAGATCCTTTCCAATGAGATACGCTCCCAATTTCCAGAAACAAGAGTAATCGGGCTGAAGGCGCTTGCCATGATGGTCACAAAAATTTCTCCTGATTTGTTGATCGATATTCTGGATAGAGAGCAAAGTGAAGAAAATCGGATTGCCGTTTACAATATTGTTGAAGAATCTTCGGTGGGGACCTATAAAGAGCTTGCCGATCCGATCCTGCGTCTTTTTTATCAACGGAGTAAAAGAGAAGCGCTTCATGCCTTTAAAGCCCTTGTTGTATCGGGAAAGTTTGCACCGCATACGTTATTGAAAATGATGCGCAATAAATATCCGTCCCTGATACCATTGATCCATAGTGAAATATCCGACTTGTCCAAATTTTCTTTCTTTATTATTCAGGACATTGCGCTGAATCAAAATCAATATGTAAATTTAAATTTCGGAGCAAATCTGGCTTGTATTTTTGGAATGATCAAAAAACGGCCGGAACGGATCGTTAAAATATTTGTCAAATATGCAACCGACGATAAAGCTGTCGACAGAACGGCAATAAAATCGTTTATCGAAAAAACAAAACAGATTCTGGCACAGGAAAAGAAAAGTATTGAAACGGAGTTTGATCCTGTAATCCAATTGGTGCATAAAAAGACCACCGAGATGTCGCGTGCATCGTTAACTTTAATGCAAAACAGGATAGAGAAACTCAAACATAACGAAAACTCAACAACCGTATATCTTGAAGATCAGGTCTTCACCAATGTGAATTTCACCTCTTGTGACTTCTCGATGACTTCTCTCTTTTTTAATAAATCCATCATTGATAACAGTGACTTTTCCAAGACCTCTTTTTCCAAGACGTTTTTCAAGAAGACGGTTTTCCATAATGTTGATATGCGTCAGGCACGATTTAAAGAGGTCAATTTTGACCATGCTGTTTTTATTAACGTGAATGCAGCATCCGCCATTTTTACAAACTGCAGTTTTCAACATACTGCCATGTATAATTGCGACTTCAGTCATGCCTGTCTGAAAGATGCGCCCTTTATAGAAGCCACGATTTCAAAAGTATCATTTAACCTGGCTGACCTTTCCGGATCGTGCTTTTCCTATTCCACCATTTCCGCTGTCTCATTTATGAATGCCGTCATTGATCAGGTCGATTTTTCAGGCACCAATGCCCGGTTCTGTCAATTTCCGCCAAAAGGATCCGTTCACTATAGAGCGGACGCCTTGAATTTCAACGCCAGGAAATATCAACTTTCTGTTGAGAATCTGCCGCCCATGAAAAAATCAATTGTGGCGGAAATGAATATGCAGATTTTCTGTGAGTTTATTCATTATGGAGAGAAAAAATTTTTAAAACAAAATCAGCTTTCCATACTCACAGCCTTTGATCTTTTTAATAAAGATCAGACGGATTTGTTTCAACTGATCCCATTGCTGCTTCATGAAAACATCGTTCTGCCCGGAATGACGACCATAGACCCCCAGACACCTTGTGGGATCTGGAATTATATGACAAACCCTGAAATCCTTGAAATCTTAAGCAAATACATTGACAGCAAAAAAAAAATAACGGTCGGAGGATGCCGGGAGTATGCGATAGAAAGCCTTTTTACAATCGGAAGTGTCGGGTCCATTGGACAGGAATCAGGCTCTGACATTGATTACTGGGTCTGTATTAATGAAGCCAACTTGAGTACCCTGGATATCGCCTTATTGAAAAAGAAACTGGAAATTCTGGAGCAACTGGCCATGGATCAGTTTCATACCCAAGTTACATTTTTCATCGTTGATGTACAAAGGGCAAAGAACAATGATTTTGGCGGGACAACCCATGAAAGCTCCGGTACGGCGCAATCAAATCTTTTAAAAGAAGAATTTTACAGGACAATGCTGCATGTTGCAGGAAAAATAGCGCTGTGGGCGGTTGTGCCCAGCGCCATATGTATGAATTGCTACAGCGGGATCAGCAACAGCGTGATCATTTGTTCCAATACCTCCAAATATATCGATTTGGGAGATGTCAATGCCATCTCGCCCGGTGAATATTTGGGCGCATCTTTATGGCAGATGTTTAAAAGCTTGAAAAGCCCCTATAAATCGGTCATCAAAATGGCGCTTCTCGAAAAATATATTTATGAGTATAAGGGGAAAAAACTGCTGTGCAATGAGTATAAAGATGAATGGATGAATTCGGGAGCCCAACTAAAACTTGCCCAGAATGATGCATATTTTATCCTGTTAGAACATCTGCGTGACTATTTTCAAACGGTTGGCGATCCACATTCGGTTGCGCTGTTGCTGCGCTGCTTTTTTCTAAAGCTGGGCATTTCAGAACAAGCCCAAATTGATGATACCATCTTTGGCCTCAGGAAAATACTTCTTGAACACTGCATCCATCAATGGGGTGTGACCAAATATGACATTTTCAAATTGGGTTGCTTCAAAGATTGGAAATACGGCGAAGTCGCAAGTCTTTCAAAGAGCATCAACGCCTATATGATCAAAACATATAAAAAAATAATGGATACTCTTTCCGGTCAAGCCCTCAGCCCCTCAAGGCTTAGCCCTGAGGACCGAACCGTGCTGGGGCGAAAGGTGTTTATTGAATTTGTAAGACAACCCGGTAGAATCGAAAAGATGCTTTTCTTACCTCAAAATGACCGTTACTATCAACACTTGTACCTGCAGCATATAAAAGAGGGGAAGAATACGGGCATGTGGCAGTTGCTAAACAAGGAGAAAAATGGGCACCAATATCTGGAAGATATTTTAATTAAAGCAAAGACGATTGAGGCGATAGGTGCATGGTTGATTTACAACCGGCTTTACTGTGAGAATGTAACCATCAATTTAATTCCCAATCCAACCGGTGTAACCTTTAATGCAATCCGGAATCTTTATAAGGCCATGCATAATTTTTTCAGTCCGCTATTTAAAAATCCTGTCAGCTTTGATCAACTGTTAATGGCTAGCAAAGTGATTGGACTATTTGTCTCGACCAATTTTTATGCGCCGTCGAAACAAGAAAAAACAACTGATTATACAATTATTTATCTGAACTCATGGGGAGAAATGTTTCATGAGGGCGGGTGTTCGACCCAGGGTTTTTCCACCATTGAAGAAATAGAGCAAGATATCCTGCGCAAAATGAAGCTGAAAGAGATGCCCTTAAACACAATTTTTTATTCTTCGGAAAAAGATAAAATGATCTATTGAGTTTAAGGGCAGGAATTATACGTTCTTCGTGTCAAAAAACAGAAAACGCTTGAATTGCCGTGCGGTTGCTAATCAAATTTAAACTTGCCGGTTAATTGATTCAATTGCTCTGACAGATTAGACAACTCTATTGCACTGTTGTTCACCAGCCGGCTTCCGGAACTTACCTCCGTTGCAGATTGATTTACCTGCTGGATATCTTGTGTCACTTCAGCGGCAACGCTTGAAACCTGATTTACATTATCATTTACTTCCTGAATACCTAATGCCGCTTGATTCACGTTATCAGAAATTTCGTGGGTAGTAGCAGATTGTTCTTCAATCGCTGTGGCAACTGTTGAAACAATGCTGCTAAGCTCTTCAATGATTTCACTGATTGATTCTATTGCGGAAAAAGCCTCTTCTGTTGTTTTTTGAACCTCATCAATTTTTCCTGCAATGTCACTGGTCGCATCTGCTGTCTGATTTGCAAGGACTTTAATTTCGCTGGCAACTACGGCAAAGCCTTTACCCGCCTCTCCTGCTCTGGCAGCTTCGATGGTTGCATTTAATGCCAGCAAATTGGTTTGTTCAGAAATATCAGATATGGCTTCCGTTACCTTATTTATCTCCAATGCCGCTTGATTCAACACGTTCATTTTATCATAAACGAATTTTGATTTTTCAACCGCTTCGGCCGTTGTTTGATTTCCTTTTGCCGTATTGGTTGAAATTTCATTAATTGTCGCAGACATCTGTTCTATCGCCGAAGCAATGTTTTGTATATTCACGGTTGCCTGTTCGGAAGCGGCTGCGACACTATTCATAGTAGTTGCCATTTCTTCGGCAGCGGAGGCTACATTGCGAGAGCGGTGTTCAGTCTGTTTTGAATTTGATGTCATTTGCGTTGATACATTAGAAAGTGAGGTTGCAGACGCATCCAATGTTTTCGCACCGTCAGCAATTTCCTTCAGTGCTCCTTTTAAGGAGACCGCCATCTGATTAATGGATTTTACCATGTTTCCGATTTCATCTGTCTGATCAATGTTTAAGGTCTGGGAGAAATCGCCTTTGGCCAGTTTAGTGGTAAACCCCTCTGTTTCAATCAATGGGCGTGTTATCAGGCCAATCAGTATAAATGATGTAACAATACCGAAAAGGATTGCGATCAAAGCAACGGAAACAATCGTTGTCAAGGCGATGGAAGCCTTATGCGTCATCCTCTCTTCCAACATGTGTTCATGCGTGGAGAGCTGGTCTTGAAGTTGAGAAATCAGAGATACTACAGATGTCAAAGCGGGCTGGGTTTCATCGTGATAGATCTCTTTTGCTTGATTTTGTTTACGTTCCAACGCCGTTTCAAGACTGATCATTTTTTCAAAATATTTTCCCAATTCATTATAGGCAGGTGGGATGATTTGATTATACAATTGTATCTTTTCTTCCAGGGTTGCCGCTTGATTAATCTGGTGAATAGAAGTATGAAGCACTTTATGCGGTGCGTGAATTTTTTCAATAATAGCTGCAAATTCAGGCCATTGGGCAATAATTTTTTTTGTTTGTTCCTCATTGAGCCATTTACTTAGTTTACATTTCGTATAATCTGTTTCCACATCAATTGTTACTTGGTTCATGATGGCATTTAAAACGGATTGCATCCATTTTAAATGTGCTGCCAATAATTTTTCCAGTTTCAGGCTTAACCCCTGGTGAGTTTGAGCCCAGACATCATTAATTTTAGCGGCGGAGTCATGTAATTTTTTATGAACTGGCACGATATCTTCAAAGATTTTAGCTATTTCAGGGGATATCTTTGACAGCGAAGCGGCTTCATGACTTGCCAAAAATTCGCCCAAGAGACATTTTTTATGGTCAAACTGAACGTCAAGTGTCGCCTTATTCTTAACAAACAGTGCTTGAATCTCATTTGCCCATTCCAAATGGCCTAATTCAATTTCCAAAATTTTTTCGTTGTACTTTGCCCCTAAAGAAAACTCATGACTATCATGAATAATTTGTGTGATGAGATAATACGAACTGCCGCCTAAGATCAGAAGGAATAAGATTAAAAGGCCGGTTAATCCCCACAATTTGTTCCTAATTTTGATATTTTTAAAAAAACTGGCAGACATTCTTTTCCTCCATACTTTTGATAGAACGCTTTGAAGTGATTAATCGTGAATTTGCCTTCTTTATTTTTTTTACGATACCCTCAATATTGAATATTTGACCTTACATGAAACAACGGAGACATTCAATTAGTTTAATAAACGCTTTACCGCACCCTTTTCTCCTTGCTTTTTTCCCCCTGTCTGATAGCTTCAGGGTCATTACTCTCCCATGGAACCTTTAAAATGATAAAAAAACTTAAGTACATTATTTATACCCGTCCCTTTATCTGCTTTTTATATTATTTCATACGTCTTTATACCGCGACCTTCAGGTTAAAAATTGAAAATGAAAAGAGCTGGCAGAGCATGCTCAATGGAAATCAGCCGGTAATTCTGGTAACCTGGCACCAACAGTTTTTTTCGGCCATCCGGCATTTTAAAAAATATGCCCGGTATAATCCGGGGCTGATGATTTCCAGAAGCCGCGACGGCGACCTTATTTCCGCCGTGGCCCGGCGTAGCGGATGGCGCACACCAAGAGGCTCATCCTCAAGGGGCGGCAAAGAGGCCATGGCAGAAATGATTACGCACCTCAATACCCATGGCTTTGGCGCCCATATCCTGGACGGTCCCACCGGCCCCATGGGCAAGGTCAAACCGGGCATCATAAAAATGGCATTGCAGACCAATGCCTTGCTGGTCCCTTTTTTTATCGATTCGCATCAGGCATGGTTTTTTAATTCCTGGGACCACTTCATGATACCCAAGCCCTTTGCCAAAGTCCGGCTGCGTTTTTTAGATCCCATCCATGTCTACGGGGATAAAAATGAGGATTTTGAAGTCCTGCGCGAACGGCTTGAAACGCTTATGCGCCCTGGCCTCCACCCTTAATTCACATGAATGACAACAACCCCTCCCCGGTCATACCCAAAAGGCCTGAACACCCCGGCGTATGGGGTGGCGATACCTTTGTAAAACGTATTGAAGGGGATGCGGTACGAAAACTTCTGGTCCGGGTCAACATCCAGGATGGTGACAAAACCGGTTGACGGATCAAAGCCTCCCACAGGCGAAATATGGGGAATGTTCAATTCCTTTATAAACGCACCCTGGTCAAAATGGGCAATAATCAGACAACTATCGAAAAATTGAAATTTTTTAAGGTGCCCAAGAATCTGCTGCCTTACCCTGGCCCTGCTCTGGTTTAAGGAACCCTGGATCATTTCAACCTTTTTAAAGGGGATACCATAGGCCACAAGACTGTCTTTCACCACAGCCGAAAGAACCGCCAGCGGCAACCCCCGCCGCCCCTCGTATCCTTCCGGTTCCATGCGCTCTTTCCAGTGGGCTGTTCTCACTTTTTCCAAAATGGCCTGCTGGGTAACAGTCGGACCGGGGCATCCGTACCGCTCCCTTAACACATTGACCACACAAACCACCGACGCCACGGAACACGAAGATTCATGGTATTGTTTGACATGGTGGCGAAACAGGGCAGCCGGAAGACCTGGCCCTTTGGACAGTCCTGGGAACGGAGTGATATGCCTTGCCTGGCCCGGAGCAAAACTGCCCGTGCGCGTCATCCAGTGAAAAAAATACCTGATGGCCAGGTAAGTGCGGACGATGCAAAATCTGAAAAGGTTCATCATCATACCCCAAAAGGCTGATTTATTTTTCACGGATCACCGTCTGTGTCCGGCCAAGTTTCAATGCCAGGCCCTGGGGAGTGTCTGTTAAAAAAGCGGTCATCTGCGCCAGGGAGTTCTGGGTGAATTTGATCAGATGGGCATCGGTTTCCATAAACAGGGCGTCCGCTTTTATGTAAAGGGCTTCAGGCTCAAGGGCAATGGTGTCAAGGGTATTTAAGGTCAATTCAATGCCGGCGTTTTTTTTGACAAGATCCACCACAAAAACAGCCGTCTCTTCATAAGGGAAATAGACCTTCTCTTCAACATTATCATCTATGTTCTGGCATAAAAAATATCCCTTGTCATCTTTTTGGATGGATTGATTGAAATATTTTATAATTTTGGGGTGTTCGAGTTTCCCGTGCTCATTGTGCCAGGTGCCGTCGTTGTCCATCCAGAAAACGGCCTGCTCTTTGGGGATAATATTCTGTTTTCTTGTCCGGGTCATGGGCGATCCTTACGTTTGAAATTTAAGGTTTTCTTGTATCTGAAAACAAAAACAGATACAAGTGGCAAACATCTTTAACGATACGGAGAAACACCTTGTGATGACCCGCCATTTGGAAAACGGCCTTTCAATGCTGCCCCGCAAGGTAAAAGATCTTCCCGGCATTGCAGACCTGCCCGTGGTGTCTGTGCTGGGGCCGATGAACAAAGCCCTCGAAGAGAAACGTTATGCCCTGCTGGCAGCCCCGCCCGGCGCAGGAAAGACCACCCTTGTGCCCCTGGCGTTGATGAACCGACCCTGGTTAAAAAACAAAAAAATAATCATGCTGGAGCCCCGACGACTGGCGGCCCGGGCCTGCGCCGCCCATATGGCTGAACTTCTTGGGGAAACTGCGGGCGGGCGTATTGGATACCAGGTCCGCATGGAAAGATGCATTGGCCCAAAGACCCGGGTAGAAATTGTCACCGAAGGAATTCTTACCCGCAGGCTGCAGTCTGATCCGGGACTGGACGGCGTGGGGCTTGTTATTTTTGATGAATTCCACGAACGCCATATCCATGGGGATCTGGCCCTGGCTCTGAGCCTGGATGCGGCTGAAGGCTTTGCCGAAGACCTGCGCATTGCCGTCATGTCGGCCACCATGGATACCCGGGCATTGTCCGATCTTTTGGGAAATGCTCCGGTGATTTCATCCCAGGGCAAAACCTGGCCTGTGGAAACCATATATGTGGATCCGCATCATCAAACGATCCCATCCGGTTCAAAAATCGGATGGCCCGGTATTCTGCACACCTGTCTGAATACCGTGGTCAAGGCTATGGAGCGCCATGAGGGAGATATTCTGGTCTTTCTGCCCGGTGCCGCAGCCATCCGGACCCTTGCTGAAAAATTGAATGAAAAATTCCAACAGGATCCTGCTGTAAAAATTATCTCTTTGTTCGGCAGCCTCTCTTTCAGGGACCAGAAAGTTGCCATTGAGCCTTCAGCATCGGGAAACAGGAAAATCGTTCTGGCCACGCCCATTGCAGAGACATCCCTGACCATCCAGGGTATTCGGGTGGTGGTGGATTCAGGCCTGGTCAACCAGCCGGAGTTTTCACCCGGCCGGGGCATGACCCGGCTCGAAACCCGACCTGTGTCCAAAGCATCTGCAGACCAGCGCAGGGGCCGTGCCGGCCGCACCGCTCCGGGCATCTGCTACCGGTTGTGGCCCCAATATGTGCACCAGGGCCTTGTGCCGTTCAACCGTCCTGAAATCCTCAACGCGGATCTGGCCCACCTGGTCCTTGAACTCTCCCTTTGGGGGGTGCGTGATCCGTCCGAACTTAAGTGGCTGGACACCCCTTCTCCCGGCCCTGTTGCGGCGGCAAAGGATCTGCTTGTTTCCCTGGACGCCCTGGACCATGGGGGTGCAATCACTGCCCACGGCCGGGAGATGCTGGTTGCCGGCATCCATCCCCGGCTGGCCCATATGATTCTTCGGGCCAAAGAGATGGGTCACGGCTTTTTAGGGTGTTGTCTGTGTGCATTGGTTGAGGAAAAGGATATTATTGCCTTTGAATATGGTCGCCGGGACCCCGATATCCTACTGCGCCTGGAGATGCTGGCCAACCTGTCACAATCAAAAACGCAGAAAAACCATTTTCCCCACCGGGAACGGGCATTATCCATCCTGGCCCAGGCCCGGCGTCTTGCTTCACTGTTCAATATTCAAGGCCGGGACATGGATATGAATCCAGCCGGAAGGCTTCTGGCCCAGGCCTTTCCGGACCGGGTGGCGGCAAGGCGCAGTACCGGGTCTTTGTCCTTTCTTACAGCCAAAGGCAATGGTGTGTTTTTTGACACGGAAAACACCTTGTCTGGCCGTGATTTTATTGTGGCCGTTGAGGTAGACGGCCAGACAAAAAATGCGCGCATTTTTCTGGCCGCAGCCCTGGATCGCGTGGATTTGGAAAATGATTTTTCAACGGAACTGGTAACACAGGACGTTGTGGCGTGGGACCAATGGAGCGGCTCCGTAAAGGCCGTAAGGCAAACCCTGTTCGGCCGGATTGTTGTCAGTGAAAAGCCTTTACCTTCACCGGATCCGGAAGCGGTGAAAGCCGCCATAATCCGGGGAGTCAGGGAAAGCGGTCTTCAGAAACTTGACTGGCAGAAAAACACCATGAATTTCAGGCACAGGGTAATTTTTCTGAAAAATCTTGCCAATGCCTGTCCGGATTTTGCCCGGTTGCCGGATGTGGGGGATGATGCGCTGACATACGCCCTGGCAGACTGGCTTGGCCCCTTTCTTTGCGGGGTGACCTCTGCTGCGGGATTAAAGCGCGTGGATATAGATGCTGCCTTAAAAGCACTTTTTACCTGGGATCAGTTAAAAATGGTGGAGCGACACGCCCCCACCCATATCCGGGTGCCGTCCGGATCTACCATTCCCATACGGTATGCGGATAAAAACGGGGCGTTGGACTCTCCGGTGCTTGCGGTCCGAATCCAGGAAATATTCGGCATGGACGCCACCCCTGTAATTGCCGCAGGCCAGGTGCCCTTGACCCTTCACCTGCTCTCCCCTGCATCCCGGCCGGTCCAGATCACCACCGACCTTGCTCATTTCTGGGCACATACCTACCAGGAAGTAAAAAAGGATCTCATGGGACGTTATCCCAAGCATTACTGGCCCCAGGATCCACATACAGCCCAGGCTACGGCCAGGGCCAAACCCCCAAAGCCCAAGTAGTGTCTAAAAAAAATGACAAATGATAAAAACAAGCGCCGACCACGGTTCAACAGCCGATACGGCTCCCTGTTTTCCAGGATCGGTTTTAAACTGATTGTACTGATTCTCTGTGTTCTGATGCTCTCCATGGGATCGCTGGCCTATCTGGCAACCGAACTGATGGTCGAATTCGGGGAGTACAGTGTCGAGATCAATGAAAAACACATCCGGGAAAAAACAACCCTGTTCCTCTCCCGAATTATGGAGGAACAGACCAGACGATATGAAAACAGTTTCAGTAAAATCAGTCTATCTTCGGCCTTGATTGCCCGCCAGGCAGCCCTCCTCCTGGATCAGAAGCTATTTTTAACCACCGAAGAAACAAAAAACCGATCTTCAAGCAGCAGTTTTCAACCGGATCTGTTCTTTTTTTCAGATAACCGTTTTTTTTCAAATCCAGCCTCTGACCCTTTTACCGTGCTGTACTGGGGAGACTCCCGGGTTTCACCGGAAATCAAACAAGATATTTCTCTGATGTCCGCGATCTGGCCATTGCTGTCAACGGTCAAAGAGCGGACCCCGGAGTCCGAAGCCGTTTATGTGGTCACGGAAACCAGCTTCACGCTGTATTATCCCAACACACACATGGTGGAGAAACTCAAACCCATTCAGGAATACGAAATCAAAGACGGCATCTGGTACCGGATGGCCCGCCCGGAAAACAACCCCGGCCGGGAGACCGTCTGGACCCCGGTCTACCAGGATGAAGCCGGAAAAGGACTCATGACATCTGCCGTCACCCCCATCTACGGAGAATCCGGCGATTTTCTGGGGGTGGCGGGTATTGACGTCACCCTGGACCGGATGATCGAGGATATTCTGGGCAACCATTCGCCGGGACATGATCCGGGCACGGGCATGTTTTCATTTATTGTAGACCGCCAGGGGCGCATCATTGCCTTTCCCGGGGAGCAGTCAGCTGTTTTCGGCCTGCCCCCCCGGCCGCCGGATATCCGATACGGAGACCTGCTCGGACAAACCCTTCTGGACTCTCAATACGAGCCGGTCAGGAACATTGCCGGGGCCATTGCGTCAGAAAAACGAACCATTCACCGTCTGGAACTTGACCATGGTCCGATACTGCTGTCATCACGGGTCATTCCCTCGACCGGATGGCATCTGTGCATTGTCGTACCGGAATCCTTTATTTTGTCCTCAGTCAGGCAGACCCGGCAAGCCATTGAAGGGGCGGTGGACAACATGAATCTACGGTTCCGGGAAATGATCTTCATTTTTCTGCTGATCTGTGTGGTGTGTATTGTTATTTTTTTAAGCAAACAGGTCATCATCCCTATGAATCGGCTGATCCAGGGAGCAGGAAGGGTCAGGGACGGGGATCTGTCCGTCCGCCTTGAACCGGCCGGCAAGGATGAGATGGGCCGGCTGATTTGGATGTTTAATACCATGATCGGGGAACTGGAAAAATCCAGCCTCCGGGAAAAAGAACAGACCCGGGCCCTGGAGCAACGGGTCAGGGAAAGGACACAGGAACTCTACAATATAAACATCGAGCAGGCCCATACCCTGGCCCGGCTGGAAAAAGAGTCCCTGGAACGTAACGAGATCCAGAAGGAACTGAAAAAATCCCAAGCCCGATACAGGGATATTTTCCAGTATGCCGTTGAAGGCATTTTTCAGTCCACGCCGGACAACCGGCTGCTCAGCGCTAATCCGGCCATGGCTCGGATTTTTGGATTTGATTCACCGGAGCAGATGGTGGAACAGGTTACAAACATTGAGTCACTTTACCTGTATCCGAAACAGCGCCGGGAATTTATACGGATGGTCAAGGAGAAGCGGATGGTCTCGGGATTTGAAGTCCAGTGCTTTAGAAAGGACGGATCCGTGATCTGGACCTCGTTGAGCGCCCGGGCCGTATTAGATCCGGCGGGCGAACTGCTCTATATTCTCGGATCCGGCGAGGACATCACAGAACGGAAAAAAGCCGACGCCGCCGTAAAACAAGCATCGGAACTGGCAAGGGAAGCCAGCCAGGCCAAAAGCCGCTTTCTGGCCACCATGAGTCATGAAATCCGCACCCCTGTGAATGCCATTATGGGAATGACCGACCTGGCCCTGTCCACGGCGTTGAACCAGGAACAGCGCAAATATCTCAAGGTCGTTCATCACTCTTCGGAACACCTTTTGTCGCTCATTGACGACATCCTGGACATTTCCGCCATTGAAGCCAGAAAAGTGGAAATCGAACACCAACCCTTTGATCCGAACCGGCTCATCACAGAGGTGGTGGATATGTTTTCAAATGCTGCGGCCCGGAAAGGCATCCATTTGTCCCATACGGTCGAAGGGCTGCCCAAAGGCCTCAAGGGAGACCCGGCACGGCTGCGTCAGATCCTGGCCAACCTGGTGGGCAACGCGGTGAAATTCACCCGGGAGGGATCTGTCGTCATTACCGCTAAACCGGCACCTTACGATCAGGAAAAAACAACCAGTGGAGCCGTTCCCATCCGTTTTTCCGTTCGGGATACCGGAATCGGGATCCCGGAAGACCGGGCAGACACGATTTTCCAGGAATTCACCCAACTGGAAACCTCTTTGTCCCGACCCTATGGCGGCACCGGACTTGGGCTGGCCATCTGCAAAAAGCTGGTGGATCTGATGGGGGGAACCATATGGGTGGAGCGTGGTAAACCTTGTGGGAGTATCTTTTATTTTTCAATCCGTCTGGAACCAGCCCGGCAGGAGGACATTCCCGTGCCTGTGCCGTTCCGGTCCGGGCAAAGGAACGACGAATCCGCCACGTCCCCAAAAAATGGAATTCATCTTAAATCCTGCCGCATCCTGGTGGCAGAAGACTTTGAAATTAATCAGGATGTGATCCGGCCGGTCCTTGAAAAACTGGGCATACGGGTCACCATGGTGTCAAACGGACAGAAAGCCGTACACGCGGTCCGGGACAATCAATACGACCTGGTTCTCATGGACATTGAAATGCCGGTTATGGACGGCCTTGAAGCCACACGGGAAATCAGAAAGATGGATGACCCGCAAAAATCATCCATCCCCATTGCCGCCCTGACCGCCCATGCCCTGAAAGGGGATAAGGAACGGTTCCTGGCGGCGGGAATGGACGGGTACATCACAAAGCCGGTTCAAACCGGCAAATTAATCCAAACCATTTCACGGCTGCTCTCCCCCGGAAGGGATCATGAATCCCAAGGGGTGCCGGAACCGGAATATTTCGATCCCGACCGCGCCCTTTCCCTGGCAGATCATGATGATGAACTGCTCTTGATTACCTGCCGGTCCATTCTCACCCATCTGCCGGTCTACCTGGAAGAACTGGAGCGTACTGTGGGACAAAAAAACTATAAAGAGACGGCCCGCCTGGCCCATTCCATTAAAAGCGCAGCCAAAAGCATGGGTGCGGATAAATTGGCAGCCATGGCCTTTGAACTGGAGCAGGCCGGCGACAGACAGGATCAGAAAGAGACCGCCCGCCTGCTGGACGGTTTCAAACCGGCCGCCCTGGATATGCTGGCGCAGGTCTCTGCATTTACAGATAAAAGTGGGTCATGAAGTCACATGCACGACAGGAAATCATGATTTTGCGTTCTGAGCGCAACAATTAAAATTTAATTGCCTTGACATACTCACCGATTACTGTATACTGACCAACTATTGCACTACTTTAAAGTGCTTGAGTTTCTTCCTTAGATATTTTCCCCGAGAAATCAGTGATTATTCTTTAAGATCGAGACGATTTATTTTTTATTTTTGTTTAGGAGAATGCTTATATGTCAAACGGTATAGTAAAATGGTTTAGCGAGTCAAAAGGTTTTGGATTTATTGAACATGCAGGTGGCGGCAAAGATGTGTTTGTGCATCATTCAGGCATCAATGCATCCGGCTTTAAAGTTCTCAATGAAGGTGATCACGTATCATTCGACATTGAAGACGGTCCCAAAGGACCATCAGCTGCAAATGTGACTGTGATTTAAAATACCATTTTATCTCTGTGACATTTTAGCCCCTGAGTAGATTATTACTCAGGGGCTTTTTCATTTTCAGCTATTCTCAAATACAACCGCTCCAAAATTCCAAGATATATACCCAAAAAGTAAAAAGAAGTGACAGCAATATTTAAAGAACATGAATGAGCTTTTCAATTGATTTGGGGCCGGGTAAGCTATAAAATATTACGGATTTGGAAATTTTATTAAATCCGACAAAGCAAACGAACGTCGAAACAAAAATCGCCCGCAATGACCCTGCCCATACGGAAGCGGGAAAAAGTATAAAAAATGCTGCGGGTAAGGAGAAATTAATAATGTCAACCCGATTGCCGGAAAAAGCCCTGCTGCTGAAGCGCTTAAAGGATGCCGGGTTCAGTTGTGAAATTGAATATATCATCACGTATGATAATGACATCTATATTGTCCAGGCCAAGGATATTTCGAAATTCGACCTCAAGGAGATGATCGAAAGCGAGCAGCATATCATTAGACACCCCCGAACTTCAGAAGCAGCTTTCAAAGGCCCTGTATGACCACCATTATTTTATCGATCGGTTCATGGCTGAGGCTGACACCGTGATCGCAAGAGATAAAGTTCGTTTAAACCTTGACAGCCACGATGCCTATGGCGTTGATACGGTCCGTAATCCTCTGTGGTCCGTATACTGGTACCAGAAACGACATGCCGAAGTTTGCGCCCGAATCCGGAGCATCGGGTTTAAGACCGGCGACACCATTGGCATTGAAATTAATCCGGACGGCAAACCGCAAATTTTCAAACATTAATCATTGGCTGTTTCAGTCCGGACAGGGAGTTCTTTATGCATGTGCGCTTTGTTGATTCCGGCTTTTTTTGCTCCAGAAAAAAGCCGAAGCGATTTTCATTGTTTCCAAATAACAAGGGACAAAGATGAGTGAACACCAGTATGAGAAAGCGCTTGATAATAAAGTGGCCAATGAAAAGCATTTGGATCTTTTCACTGGCGAAAAAACTATTGATATAACACCCATTGCACAGGAGAATTAACGATGCAAGACGATTTTTACCCCAACATCATGGCCTTTTTTAACGATTTAAAGATAAAGCAAAAAGCCACTTATCCCGACCGGATGAATAAGGGCGAAGTGTCCACGGTTATCGACCTTGCAATCCACGCCACAAATTCAGAGTCAATGGGTGGCGGCATCAAGGGATATGACAAGCTTTTAGAACAAATCACTCGTCGGATGTCATTGGATCACGGCGAAGAAGCCGTAATCCGGTCTTTAAAGCAGATTATAACACAATTGGAGAAGATCGCTGAGTATGCCCGTCAATTAGATGAAGAAGAAGCCGGGTGTAAAAGCAATGAAGCTTCGTATTAACATTCAAGGAGGGTTGATTACCCAAATTAAAAACAGTTTTTCCATGGACTTAAATGAGTTAAGGCACAGTGGATGGTACATCAGCATTTAATTGTCTATCCAGGGCCTATAGAAGGAACACTATATTCTGAATCAGGGGAGAAACTAACACCGCCTGAAGAGTGGGCCTTTTTGCCCGCAGGGGATGCGGCTGTTACAAGGCGAGTAAAATTAAAGGGCCCCGTATGGGTAGTCCAGGCAAAATACCGCAGACGGATGATTTCAAAAGGGATCTGGGCTCCCGCTGACAATATCCTGGCCGCAAAACAGGAAGTGGCTGATAAGAGGGCAACGCCAGTCTATGCCAATGAGCGAAAGCGCGAACTGGCACGAAGAGAGGCCAAGCAAAACGCCTATACACAAGAATTTAATGATCAAATCATCAAGTTTTTGAATTTCCACCCCAGGTATGAGAAAGAGGCACAACTCCTTGGAAAAATCATAACCACCCACGCAACCCCTGTGGGCAGCGGAACCGTTGCTAGGACCCAGCTTATTCCTATTAATAAGAGAGCTCAAGCTGCTGTAATTGCATGGATGCGACATAAGACCACTGCATATGATTCAATGAAAATCCCACGTGTAAAAGGAAAGAGAAGAGAAGCAAGAAGAGACCTGGCCAAAAAATCAATAGAAGTGCTGGAAATATATCGGCATGGCCAGGATGCCAAAGAGGATTGTCCCCTGAAACAGGCATTGGAAAAAGATCATAACTTTTGACCTCAAACTTCAAAACAAGGGGCCACAAAGATCATTGATCAGGAACATGGTAAGGCAAGAGGATTTTGATATTTGGGCCTTGGTCATATTTTAGGCCATCCGAATTTTTGGTAGGTTGGGTTGAGGAACGAAACCCAACGCCGATAAGTTGTTGGGTTTCACTTCGTTCAACCCAACCTACGCTGTGGCCGATGTTATGACCAAGCCCGATATTTGGGTGTAGATTTGGGCTTAAAATGTTTATACGTTGTTGACACAACCCCTTTTGTGCAGTAGTGCATGTTTATACAATGTTTAAACTCTTGAAGGAACACAAAATGACAGAACTGGTTATTAAAAAGTGGGGTAACAGCTTGGCAGCAAGGATACCAAAAGTGATTGCTGATATAATCCAGCTTGAAAAAGATCAGACCGTTACCATTGAGGCGAAAGACGGAAGGATTATTATTACCCCTATCAAAAAGAAAAAAGATTATACACTTGACGAACTTTTAAACCAATGTGATTCCAAGGCTGTTGCCTTGGATGCCGAAGATAAGGCATGGTTGAACGACAAGCCTGTAGGAAAGGAATGGTAATGGCCGCAAGATCTGAAAAAAAAGTGTTTATTCCCGAACGTGGCGATCTTGTCTGGACAGACTTTGACCCTGCCGCCGGTCATGAGCAACTGGGGCATCACCCGGCCCTGGTCCTTTCTCCTGCAATTTTCAATAAAAAAATTCTCCTGGCTTTGGTCGCCCCGGTCACAAGCAGGGTTCAGGGACATGGTTTTGAAGTAGTTTTAGCCGGAGAAAAGATTTCCGGTGTTGTTCTGTGTCATCAGGTCAAGACAATTGATTTTGTGGAAAGAGGTTTAAAGTTTGCTGAAAAGGCCTCAGCCTCAGTAGTAAGTGAAGCTTTGGCTAAAGTAAGGGCACTTATAACGGAATAAGGAATTGCAAAGCGAGGACTACGTGTACGACAGGCTCAGTTTTTCAGGTAAATGAGCACCCAAGACTATTCCGGTGATTTATCGGTCATTCCCCACAATACTTCTGCTATTGAATGCTGTTTTGAAATAGGCATAGGGGAGGATAGATACCATCAGTGCTTAGTCAATTATGTGGCCATCTGGAGAAAAAAAATTTGCGAGCCTTTCCAGATGATGTTAATGATTTCATCATTGTTTTTTAAACATTTATGCAGATTTGGTTATTCTTACTTTTCGGAAGTTATCCCGTTAGATAAGTGAATACGGAAGATAAACGGAAACCACAGATCAACTTGTTAGGTGGCTTCAATAGGGTTCAATAGGGTTCAATATGAATTTAGAGTTTGATAGAAGAAATTCTGCAAGAGTATCATTGCAAGAATTTTGTTCGTGTATGGAGCGTCTAATTGATGACGAATTACTGATGCAATATTCAGTCATCTCTATGCATAATGCGTTGCAAGGATATATGACTATTTACTTGAGGGACCATGATCTTTTAGATACTTGGAAAAAGGATCATGCAAAAAAGTGGGAAAAAACCGAATATCCCAAGATGCTATCTACTGAAGGTAAATATCAGCCCAAAAAATACCCGCAGTTAGATCTCTTTATGGAGCTATTTAATAAGGTGTTTGGAGGCAAAGATCATAATGTAGAAAGAGAGCTGGTAGATGCCTTAAATGAGCAAAGAAATAATTTTATACATTTTAACACTGATTGTTTTTCACTGGAAAAACAGTACGCTCTTGGCGCATGTGCTGAGGCTCTTAAAGCCATAATGTTTATTGCAAACGCGGATAGAAGGTTATTC
>ERZ1645192.513-NODE-513-length-32076-cov-13.239437_pt1 | contig 32076 bp, 33 predicted proteins | sample MGYA00575354_ERZ1645192 | MGnify/ENA primary metagenome ERZ1645192 (study PRJEB40844, sample SAMN11349763) | freshwater sediment metagenome | isolation source: river sediment | host: Sediment | place: India: Faizupur Khadar , New Delhi | collected 2017-02-21 ...
TAGTGACCTGAATGTGCTTCCAATCCGCCATCACATCAGCAAGTATTTACACGGCTGCCAGGCCCTCCTTTCGATACCGATGCAGGATCCTCCGAAAATGCCGCTCGCTGATGTCCAGTTTGAGTGCAGCCTCTTTTTGGCTTTCGCGTTTCTCAAGTACATTCTCAATTTCACTTTTTCGGTCTAATTCTTTATTGCTCATTTCGATTGTCCATGTCATAGCTCCTAATCATATTTAGGACATCTCTAAATTGCTACTTTAGGACATTATCATGTTGCTCTTACAGTAGTGTTGGTCATGCCCGACTTTGCTTCATTTCCGTTACAATTAGGGCATGATCATCTTCCATAACATCTCACAATTAATTACCCTCGCCGGAGCAGCCCAAAGGGGGCTGGAGCTCGGAACCCTCGGCAAACTTGAACAGGCTGCGATAGCCTGTGACGGCGGAATCATCGTCGCAGTCGGCGAGGAACGCGAGCTGCTGGAACAATACCCCGCGGATGAGTATGTTGACCTTCGCGGCAAGGCAGTTGTGCCAGGATTTGTGGACCCCCACACACACCTGATTTGGTCGGGCGATCGAGTCAACGAATTCGAAATGCGCTTGCAGGGCAAAAGCTACATGGAAATCATGGCTGCCGGCGGGGGCATCCTGGCAACGCTCACCGCTACAAGAAACGCCAGCCTTGATCAACTAGTGGAAGAGGCACGCGCCCGCGTTGAAATTGCTTTTGCGTACGGCACGACCACCATTGAAGCCAAAACGGGGTACGGGCTGGATGTCGAAACAGAGCTTCGGCAGTTGGAAGCAATCCTGGAACTGGATCGCACCACGGCGATCGATATCGTGCCAACGTACATGGGAGCCCACGCCATCCCGCCGGAATATAAGGGCAATACTCCTGGCTACACACGGTTTTTGTGTGAACAGGCTTTACCTCTGACCAAAAAGTGGTGGATTGAACATGCCAGCGGGCGTCCGCTGCCTTTTGTGGACGTATTTTGTGAAGCTGGTGTGTTCGAAATTGAGGGAACTCGCGAGATTCTGACAACAGCAAAGGAGCTCGGCTTCCCGCTCAAACTCCACGCGGATGAATTTGAGAATTTAGGCGGCGCAAGCCTGGCTGCGGAGCTCGGCGCGGTTTCCGCGGACCACCTGGTGAAAACCTCGGCGGAAGATATTCGGCGCATGGCAGCCAGCGAAACTGTGGCTGTCTCGCTCCCGGGTACGCCATTTGGTCTGGGGCAGCAGGACTATACCCCCGCGAAGGAAATTCTGGCAGCCAATGGCTACCTTGCGCTGGCAACCGACCTAAATCCGGGCACCACCTGGAACGAATCCATGCAGTTCATTCAGGCGTTGGCTTGCCGTTACCTGAAACTCACGCCTGCCCAGGCGCTGGCTGCTTCCACAATCAACTCCGCCAAGGCTCTCTCCCTGGATCACAAAATCGGTTCGATTGAGGCAGGCAAACAGGCTGACTTTCTGGTCCTAACCACGCCGGACTACCGCAACTTGAGTTACCGCTACGGAACCAACCAGGTGGCTGCGGTCATAAAAAAGGGCGTGGGTTACATCAACATCGATTAGGCGGAAATGGACCCCGAACTGACACGCCAACTGATCAACTTAGCCATCCTCATCGCGGGAGGATTGGCGATTGTTTGGGTTATGCGGGATGTCTTTAAGCTTGCCTGGCGCGTTATCCGAACGGTTGTCCTGATTCTGGTTATGCTCGCGATTCTGGGTAATATCCTGGGGATTATTTCTCTTCCGAGGTTTTAATGGAACTAAGCATCGAACAAGCCCGAGTTTACTATCCTGGCGACGATCCAGTACATGGTTTTGATCACGTCCTGCGGGTCCTTAAGACCGCTGAACGAATTGGGATGGAAGAAGGCGCGGACCTTGAAATCCTGCGTACAGCCGCGCTGCTGCACGATTCAAAAGGGGCAGACCCGAGGGGCGAAGCGCACGAACGGGAAATTCACCACCTGCTCAGCGCGGATTTTGCTGAAACCGTTCTCACCGATCTGGGTTGGCTGCCAGAAAAAATTGCGGCGGTGCAGCACTGCATCCGCAGTCACCGCTACCGCGCGCAAGATGAACCGCCGCGTTCCATCGAGGCGATGTGCCTTTTCGACGCGGACAAACTGGACGTGCTGGGGGCGATTGGCGCGGCACGCACCACAGCATTCTCTGCCCAGGCAGACCTGCCTTTTTACCGCGAACCCTCTCAGAGCTTCCTGGAGAACGGAGAGCACCAACCTGGGGAGCAGCACAGCGCGTATCATGAGTACCTCTTCAAACTCCGGTTCGTGCATGAACGGCTGTTGACCAAGGCTGGCAGAGCAATTGCCAAGCAGCGCGACGCGTTTTTGCACCAGTATTTTGAGCAATTGCAAGCCGAATGCCGCGGTGAGCGGTAGCGCGAGGAGGGCGGATGATTGGGGCGGTCATTGGGGATGTGGTTGGGTCCGTCTATGAGTTCAACAACCATCGGGATAAACACTTCGAGCTGTTTCAGGCAGAGTCGGATTTCACCGACGACAGCGTATTAACCTTCGCAACAGCCAAAGTGCTGCTGGACGGAGGAAATTATTCCGAAATCTATCAAATGTTCGCCCGGGCGTATCCCAATCGCGGTTACGGCTCGAGGTTTTCTTCATGGATCGCGCGGGATAACCCCAAACCGTACGAAAGCTTTGGCAACGGCTCTGCGATGCGCGTTTCGCCAATTGGATTCGCGTTTGCGGATTCCGAAAGCACCCTCGCGGAAGCAAAGCGCAGCGCGGAAAGTACCCATAATCACCCGGAAGGAATTAAAGGTGCCCAGGCGGTGGCGCTGGCGATTTGGTTGGCGCGGCAAGGCGAAAGCAAAGCGGGCATTCGCCAGGCAGTGGTGGAGCAGTTCGGCTACGACCTCAGCCGCGATTGTAACTCCATTCGTAAAATGAACCTCTTTGATGAAACCTGCCAAGGCTCCGTGCCCGAGGCAATCACCTGCTTTTTGGAATCCACTGACTTCGAAGACTGCATCCGCCTAAGCGTCTCAATTGGCGGCGACAGCGACACAATTGCCTGCATCGCCGGAGGCATCGCGCAGGCGCATTATGGCGAGATCCCCAGGTGGATCGAGATGGAAACCCGCGCCCGCTTGCCTAAAGAATTCCTTGAAATCCTGGATCGGTTCGAAGAAGAAAAAATGAAATTTTGAGGGATCATACCGCCCGTGCCCACCATAGGTTGGATGGGCACAGGCAGCACATTTCAGGCATTCTATTACTTCGTCGCGCAGGCGATGCACGGGTCGAACGCCCGCACCACACGCCCAACCGCCCGCTCCAACTCGGCGTTGATGCCTTCAGCACTCACATATCGTTTCGCAACGACGGTCAATGCCCGCCGGATGGCAAGCATATTATGCACCGTGGGAATCACGAAATCAGCGCTCTTAATCAAACCATTTTCCACCTCGTAATGGTGGATCAATGGTCCTCGGGGAGCTTCCACCAAGCCAAAACCGGCGCCGTCTTTGGGTGTGTATCCGATTTCGGTTTCGCCGTGTTCCAGATCGCGTTCCAGCATCTGCTTCGCTTTTTCAAGAGCAAAAACCAGTTCGATCCCTCGGCAAATATCAAAGAACATGATTGCATGCGCAGGTTTACCAAAAGTCTGAACGAAACGCCTCAAGTAGGCATCCGCTCTGGGGGTCCCGAGGGTCGTTGCCAGATTTATCCGCGCAAGGCTGTTTGCTCGCAGGATCTGACCCATATAACTGCTGACACCCGCGTATGAATACTCATTAACCGCAATTTGCAAGTAAGACTCAAACTCATGCGGATCAAAGCTCTGCGCCTCTGTGCCGTCCGGGCGCATTACGCGCAGGCGTTTGCTGTTCAGGTGGTAATCGTTCGCCTCGGTCGATGCCAGGTAATGGGTTGGCTCGTCATCTCCCCAGGAGCCGATCCGATCCCCCATCTCCATCGACAATTCCCAATAAATGTCCACCATCTCGCACGCGACTGGCAGCAGATCGTTGATGGTGTCGATCATCTGGTCCGCTTTTTCACGGGGAATACCGCTGGTGACCCCGCCGATTACAGTTTTGATCGGGTGGATAAACTGCCCTCCCGCGAGGCTGATCAGGTCCGTGCCAATTTTTCGAATTCGCAGCGCCATCTGCGCCAGCGAGAATTCCTTGGCTCTTTCGGCTTCGTTACGGGAGAGCTCGAACAGTGAGTTTGAATTGGTGCGGTCCGGCATTGTGAATATAAACAGGGAGGTCGCCTGGTTCTGAATCAATTGACCAAGCAGCAGCACCTCCCGGATGTCGTTCGCCAGGGGAGGGGGTGTGATCCCAAAAACGTCTTCCAGCGCTTTCACCGACGCAACCTGATGGGCTGTGGAGCAGACACCACAGATGCGCGGAACGATGACCGTGATTTGTTCGGCGGGGATGCCTTTCACGTAATAGCTGAAGCCTCGCATTTCCATTGCCTGGAAATCAGCCCGAAAAACTTCGTTATCGTAAACATCAATCACAACTCGCGCGTGACCTTCAATGCGGCTGAGGGGGTACGTAATGGTGGTCATTAAAGCATCTTCTCCTTCGTCCGCCGGGGACCGTCGGTTTCCTGAGTGTAGTCGGTGAACTGCCCGAGGAAGAGAGAAAGCCAGGGGGACTCGAGGGCGGCATCAATCTCCTCTGCGGGGATGTCCGTCATCCGCGAAAAGACGCGCCGCAGGTTGTCGAGCACAAATTTTGGATCTTTGTTGAGATACGGGTTGGCTGGTCCGCGGCAGCCCACGCAGGCATGCCCTGGACGTGTGCAAAGCGCGCCGCACCCGCCGCGCGTGGAGGTGCCAACACAAACGTAGCCTTGGTTAATCAGGCAGATATCCGGCAAAACCACTCCGCTGCGGGAGCCGGTGATGGCTGTGGGACGCATATCATTCAGCTTCTGACGCCCGCATTCCTGGCAAACAATCGATGCGATTTGGGCGCCATCAGGTTCCTTCAACGCGGTCATGAAAAGCTGGGGAGTGGGCGGACATCCCGGCAGGTAGAGATCCACATCCACAAAATGGTCAATTGGATAAGCATGCGGCAGCATATCCGGCAGACGCAGGCGGTGAGAAGCTTTCTGGAAGGTTTCACGCGCGATGTGATTTTCATCGAACTGCACCACGCCGCCAGAAAGCGCGCAGGTGCCAACGGCGATCAATTTCCTGGCGCGTGACCGCCCTTTGCACAAATTATGGATGTCCTCATCCGTGCGCACGCCCCCGGTTACAAGCAGCACTTCCACGTCATCCGGAATTTTGTTGGCGGTAACCACCAGGGGCATATAAACCAGCTGAAAATTGCTGATCCACTCCTCGGAGTTCAACAGCGAGACTTCGCAGCCCGAACACCCGGAGAGCTGTAACACTGCAAATTTGGGAAGACCATTCGATGTTTCCATACACTCATTTCCACAACATTCATTGGATTACCCCCCAATTATAACCAGTTATTCCACCTTAATTTGGCGCTTATCCACAGCTTCTCCACAAAACACCTGTAACCGCTGCAGGGGATGGAGTAGAATTGGACCCTGAGGTGAACATGGAACCAACACTGGAACAAATCATTGGATGGGTGAAGGAAGCGTCAGTTATGGCGCAGCAGATGCGTGGCGAGGGGCTCCAGGTGCGGCATAAGAGCAAGGCGGACCTCGTCACAGAGGCAGACACCACGATTGAAACCTACCTGCTCGGGAAGGTCCAGTCTAACTTTCCTGGTCACAGCGTCAACGCCGAGGAAACAGGCTTGCACGAAGGCGACAAAGACCACGAATGGTTCATCGATCCGATTGACGGCACGCTCAACTATGCCCACGGTCTGCCCCAATACGCGATCTCCGTGGCGTATGCCAGCCAAGGCGAGCTCAAACTCGGTGTGATTGCCAACCCACCCATGCAAGAAATTTTCTCTGCTGAGGTCGGCAAAGGCGCATACCTGAACGGCAAGCGGATTCAGGTCTCAGAAACACGTGAGTTGATTGACTCAATGCTAATCACCGGGTTTCGGTATCACCTGTTGGACACACCTCGCTCGAATGTTAATAACTTCATCAGGCTTTCCCACGAAGTTCAAGCTGTCCGCCGGCTCGGCTCTGCGGCGCTGGATATGGCATACGTGGCATGCGGGCGCGTGGAAGGCTTTTGGGAGATTGATTTAAACCCATGGGACGTAGCGGCTGGCATTCTTTTGATCCGGGAAGCCGGCGGAGAAGTAAGCACGCTCTATGGGGAAGGGAATCTTTTGAGGGGTAGTGTGGACATCCTTGCTGCCAACCCCGAAATCTTCCCAAAAATGCAAGCGATCCTGAGCGAGGAACGGGAAAAGGCGCGATAGCCGCCAAAAACCGACACTCTGCGGAGCATGTGTGCAAATTTTGGTTCAAGGTTGCCTTGAAGCGTTTGCTTAACCCCGAAAGCATTGACTGAGGATATAATCCAATCATCTTTTTAAAAAGGCGGTTGCTGTGGAGTTCATTCAGGAAATTTTCGCTAATCCTGCCCTATTGGTCACGGTCATCTTAACGATTGGCGTGATCCTGGTCAATGGCTGGACGGACGCGCCGAACGCGATTGCAACCTGCATCTCAACCCGCGCGATCAAACCTAAAAACGCCATTCTGATGGCTGCTGTTTGTAATTTCCTTGGCGTTTTTGTGATGACCCTGATCAATAAAAGTGTCGCCATGACCATCAGCAACATGGTCGATTTCGGTACGGACATGAAAGCCAGCTCCATTGCCCTTAGCGGTGCCCTGGCGTCCATCGTCATCTGGGCGACCGCGGCGTGGTATTTTGGTATTCCCACGTCTGAAAGCCACGCGCTGATAGCTGGCCTAACCGGCGCGGCGGTTGCGTACTCCAATAGCTTCCAGGCTGTCAATGGCGCGGAATGGTTGAAAGTGGTGTTTGGTTTACTCCTTTCCACATTTGGCGGCTTCTCCTTGGGTTGGGGGATTGCCAAATTGATTGAATCAATTTTCAAATACCAGGACCGGCGCAAAACCAACAAATTTTTCCGAAATGCCCAGGTTGGCGGCGCGGCGGCAATGGCGTTTATGCATGGGGCGCAGGATGGGCAGAAGTTTATCGGTGTGTTCCTGATCGGCATGGCTCTGGCAAAGGGGCAGGGCGTGGAAGCGTCTTTTGAGATTCCGATCTGGCTGATGCTGTTTTGCTCAGTGATCATGGCGCTTGGAACTTCGATTGGCGGGTATCGCATTATCAAGGCAGTTGGCATGGATATGGTAAAACTCGAAACCTACCAGGGCTTTAGCGCCGATCTCGCAGCCGCTCTTTCGCTCCTGGCAGCCACCTTGTTTAAAGGTTTGCCTGTTTCTACGACCCACACGAAAACCACCGCCATCATGGGGGTTGGTGCCGCGAGACGCATTCGCTCGGTAAACTGGGGCGTTGTTCGCGAGATGGTGTTGGCTTGGGTACTCACCTTTCCTGGCTGCGGTCTGCTTGGCTACCTTGTGACCCGCCTTCTAATTCACCTATTTGTTTAAGGACGTACTATGGCAAAAAAAGACCACAACTACTACAACATGTTCAGCGATATCGCCAATGACGCGATAACTGCCGCCCATCACCTCGAAAAGGCTGTCAAGAACTACAACCCCGACAAGATGGAAAAACTTAACAAAACCATGCACGAGATTGAGCATGGCGCTGACCTGAAAAAACATCAGATGATGAAAATGCTGGTCGCTGAGTTCATCACCCCTATTGAGCGGGAAGATATCGCCACCTTGTCCTACATGCTGGATGACGTATTGGACACCATCGAAGAGGTCTTTCAGATGTTCTTTATGTACAACGTGAAATCGATGCGCCACGAAGCGATCGATTTTGTGGACTTGATCGTGCGAGCCACCGAAGCCATGAAAGACTGCTTCGATGAGTTTGAAAACTTCCGCAAGTCAGACCTTATTGCGCAAAAAATCGTTGAGGTCAATGTGGTTGAGGAAATCGCCGACGCGCTTTACTTCAAGACTGTGCATGAGCTTTACTCCAAGGAGAAAGACCCGATCCACATCATGGTTTGGGTGCGGCTGTTTGATCGATTCGAAAAAATCTGTGACCAGTGCGAAAATGTCGCCGACGCTATTGGCTCGGTGATCATGAAAAACTCCTGATCATTCCTTCTCTTTAAAAAATACGCCCTGGCAGTCGGATTGATGCCAGGGCGTTTTCTTTAATGAAATATCGCCGTTAAACCTTTGAGATCGTCACGAAAATCACCGGGCGGCGCTTGGTTTCTTCGTTGAGGTAGGAGGTCGCGACGCTCTGAATTTCCTTCTGCAGGTTATTCGCCGGGAACTGGGAAAGCTTCACCACGCGCTTACGCAGCTCCGCAAACAGCTCCTGCGATTCGTCCTGGGCGATAAAACCGCGGCTGATGATCTCCAGCTCCTTGAACTTGCCGTTGTTTTTGTCTAACTCAAGGTTGAGCAAAACCACGCCGTCCTGGCTGAGCAGCTCACGATCGCGCATGGTGGAGACGTCCACATCTCCCACGCCGATGCCGTCCACGAAGACGTAACCGCCAGGAATACGTTCCCCGAGGATCATCTCCCCGTGGGTAAACTCAATGATCCGCCCGTTCTGAACCAACGCGATTTGCTCTTCTTCCATGCCAACTTCGAGTGCCAGGCGCTTATGCTGCCGGAGCATACGCATTTCGCCGTGGATGGGGATGAGGTAGCGCGGCTTAACCAGGTGCAGCAGGAGCTTAATCTCTTCCTGGCTGGCATGGCCTGAAACATGCACCGGCATAATCGCTTCATAGACCACATCCGCCCCTCTTTCCATCAGGCGGTTGATGGCGCGGTAAACTGGCTCTTCATTGCCGGGAATCGGATGGGAAGAAAGCACAATCGTGTCGCCTTCCTTAACTCCAAACCGGTTATTCGTGCCATTTGCCAGACGTCCAAGGATGGATGTCGGTTCGCCTTGAGAACCTGTGACCAGGAGGACCACCTTGTTTTCCGGCATAGAAAGAGCCTGATCGGTGGAAACCACCTGGCTCTCGTCGTAATTCAGATATCCCAACTCCTTGGCTATGCGGGCGTTTTCGGTCATGCTCAGACCCACAAAACTGACCTTGCGCTCATGCCTTTTGGCGGTTTCCAAAACCTGCTGCATGCGCGAAATCAGAGACGCAAAGGTGGCAACAATAATGCGCCCCTTGGCCTGGTAGAAAACCTTCTCGAAAGCGTCATTGATCACGCGTTCAGAGGCTGTCCAACCTGGGCGTTCTGCGTTGGTTGAGTCTGAAAGCAGCGCCAAAACGCCTCTACGGGCGAACTCAGCCAGTTTGCCATAATCGGTGGGGCGTCCATCAATGGGGGTATGGTCAAACTTGTAGTCCCCGGTGTGCACAATCAACCCAGCCGGTGTGTCGATGCCGAGCCCGATCCCATCTGGAATAGAATGGCAGACGTGGAAAAAGTCGACCTTGAACGGTCCGATCTGCACCGATTCGCCAGCCTGGATGTCGACCAGTTTGGGTTCCACGCTCATACCGCGCCGGTTGAGCTTGTTTTTGATCAAGCCGTTTGTGAGCGGCGTGGCGTAAACTGGCGCGTTCACATATTCAAGCAGGTGACCAATCGCGCCGGTGTGGTCCTCATGCCCGTGGGTGATGACAATGCCCCTAACCTGGTCCGCCCGCTGCTTCACATATTCAAAATCGGGAATGATGTAATCAATACCGATCATGTCGTTATCGGGGAACATCATGCCGGCGTCCACAATCAATAGCTGCTGATTGTATTCATAGACTGTCATATTTTTGCCCACCTCGCCTAAACCGCCGAGGGGGATGATACGTAATGTTTTTTTACTCATATTCTTTACCTAACATAATAAACCGGCATACGCCGGAAGGATTTTTCTTTTTTTTCTGATAGATTGTACCGCGAAACCATCGGGAAAACCGGGGTTGTGGAGTGATTGAGGCTTCAAAAGGTCTTTCTGACACACCGCATACGATGTATTAACCTATCTCTAATAAATAATTCATAGACTCCAGGCATAAACAAGATCAAACGGAGGAACATATGGCTTACATGATTAGACGATCACCTTACTGGAGAAACCAGTACGACCTGGAAAGAGTAATGAACCGCTTCATGAGTATGGACACGGAACAACTTCCTTCGGGCTTCCCGCTCGATGTCCTTGAAAAAGATCAGGAATACGTTGTAAAAGCCAGCGTGGCTGGTTTTGATCCCGAAAAAATTGAGATCACCTACGATGACAACACCCTGTCCATTAAGGGCGAAGTTGAAGAAGAGAACAAGGAATCGGAAGAAGGCAAGTATCACATCCGCGAACGAAGCTATGGCAGTTTTTACCGCAGCATATCGATGCCTGGTGTGATTGATGCCGACCAGATTACTGCCGAAACAGACAACGGTATCCTGGTGGTTCATCTGCCCAAGAAGCCTGAGACCCAGCCGAAGAAAATCGCGGTTGCTGCTCGTGAACAAAAAAAAGTAGTTGAACACCAAGAATAAAGCAGACTGAACGTCTGCCAACAAAACAGCTCCTGAAAGGGAGCTGTTTTGTTTCCCAATCCCCCTGGTGGTTTCTCTTTTGGTTATGGTGGCAGGCACCCGCATACGCGGGCACCTGTTTGAGGTAGTTTAAAGAGCAGCTTCGCTGCGGCAGTGTGGTTAGCCAAAAATGGCTTTTATCATCAACATCACGCCAAGCACAACCAGCGGAACGCCGATGATCGCTCCGATGATGGTCATCGATAGCACCACACCAATGATCGCGAACACCAAGCCCAGGATCGCACCCAAAAGCCGACCGGTGAATTGGAGGATCCACAAAACCAGCTTAAACAGCGCCCAAAATGGCCACAGTAGAAATGGGATTCTTTTTCTTTCTTCCATTTGTTCCTCGTCTCCTGTTTTGATTGAAACAGTTTGTTAATGTGATTATAGGGGCAGTGGGCAGCCCTGAGGGATAGAAAATATAAGGAACAGAAGGTAAAAAGCCTTGCGCTTAGGTTCAAAGTCGGGAGGAGCCCGCCAGAAGATTGGAACCCGACAAGGAGGAGGGGAAACTCCAGAGTCGCAAAAATACGCTGTTTTGCAATCGGCAGCGGCAATTTGAGCGATCATCCCATTAGTTGGCAAATTACCCGCTATAATTATGCCCATATCGGCGGAAGGAGTAACTCCATGGATTACAAAAAATACCTTGTCTCTGGAAAAAACAAGATCCACCTTAAGGATTTTGATCCCAACGATTCGAGCGAGTTTAACGGCAAGAAAAAAGCGGGCGAGGAAGCTCTGATCGAGATTAACAAAGAGATTGAGACGCTTCAGGAGCAGATGTTTGCCGAGGGCAAGCGGCGCCTGATTGTGCTGGTGCAGGCTATGGACACAGCCGGCAAGGACGGCATCATCCGCCATGTCTTTGAAGGGGTCAACCCTTCTGGTGTGCGAGTGGCAGCCTTCAAAGCCCCTACTGCTGTCGAGCTCTCGCATGATTACCTCTGGCGGGTCCACGCGCAGACTCCTGGCAAGGGAGAAATCGTAATCTTCAATCGCTCCCATTATGAGGACGTTCTGGTCGTCAGGGTGCGCAACCTTGCTCCAAAAGAGGTCTGGTCCAAACGCTATGACCATATCAAAAACTTCGAAAAAATGCTAACGGATGAGGGCACAACCATCCTGAAACTTTTCCTCAATATCGACCTGCAGGAGCAGGCTCAACGCTTCCTCGCGCGCGTGGAAGACCCCACCAAAACCTGGAAGTTTAACCCCGGGGACCTCGAAGAGCGCAAGCTTTGGCCCCAGTATATGGAAGCTTACGAGGACGTGCTCAACAAAACCAGCACGGACTACGCGCCCTGGTATGTCATCCCAAGCAATAAAAAATGGTATCGTAATTTGTTAGTCGCCAATATCCTGCGTGACACGCTCAAGGGGTTCAAGATGAGCTATCCTGAACCGCCGGCTGATCTCGAGGGTTATCACAAGAAATTGCTCGAAATGACCCTCTCAAAAGAGGGTTGATGATCACAGAATTTGTACGGACTGCGCCAGAAACGGTCCTGGTGGGTCAACTTCGGCGGGACTACATCCTTCCGCTTGAACTTCCCCCTTCCCTCGACATTCTGGGAGGCAACCTGGCGTATGCCGCGGCGGCGCTTGCTTCGTGGGGCGGCAAGGCGGGGCTGCTTTCACGCGTCGCTGCTGACTTTCCCCTGGATTGGCTGGATCGTTTTGAGGCGCTTGGCTTCTTCCTGGAGGGCGTTCGCCCGGTTTCAGAGCCGATTCCCCCGCTTTTTTTTGTTGAATACGGCGAAGGAAACAAGCCCAGCTTCGATAATCCGATCACTCATTTCGCTGAACGCCAGTTGCCTTTCCCTCCTGAGCTGATTGGCTATCAACCGCGCCAGAAATACTGCAGCAAGGTGGACTATCAGGCTGAATCCTTCCGCGTTACCGATATGCCGCGATCCTACCTGGAAGCAGGTGCAGCCCATATCTGCCCAATTGACTACATCTCGCATAAAACCCTGCCTTCCGTGCTCAAAGGGGGCATGGTCCATACCGTAACTATGCGTGCCTGCTCCTGCTATATGGACCCGATTTTCTGGGAGGATATTCGCGGCTTGATCACAGATCTAACCGCATTCATGATGACGGATATCCAGGCGCTGAAGCTCTTTCAGGGGCGAAGCATGGACCTTTGGGAAATCGCGGATCACCTGGCGAATTATGGGCCTGAGGTCATCCTGATCCAGACGAGGGATGAAACCACGTATATATACGACCGCATGCGCCACAAACGTTGGATCATTCCCGCCTACCGCGCGAAAATCAACGACCCAACGGGCATGCTGGATGCCTTCGATGGCGGTTTCCTGGCGGGTCTTCAAAAATCCCACGACCCGTTGGAAGCCGGGCTTTACGGCAGCATCAGTGCCGCGGTGGCAGGGGAAGGCAGCGGACCGTTCTTTTTGTTGGAGTGTTTGCCCGGGCTAAAAGAGATGCGCCTCGACGTGCTGCGCCAGCAGATTATTGAGGCGTAGCCGGAGTGACCGGGCTTTGGGGTAATAACCTGATCTCGTAGAGGTGCTCCCAGTTTTTGCCAGTAAGGTAAAGCCTGTCGTTGATCGCGTCATAAGCGATGCCGTTGAGCACTTCACCTTGCTCCGAAAGATTCTTTTCAGGGCGCAATCCGCTTAGGTCGATCAGGCTGATCACATTCCCATCTTCCGGATTGATTACCACGACCGTATCGGTTAGGTACACATTAGCAAACACCAACCCATTGATGTATTCCAGCTCATTAAGATATTCAACCGACTGATCCTGGTAGCTTACGTTAACTTGCCGAACAACCTGCATCGTCCCGGGGTCGAGCCAATAAAGCGTGTTGCTCCCGTCGGAAAGGATCAAGGCTGAGCCGTCTGTGGTGAGCCCCCAACCCTGAGTCTGATAATTAAAGGTGTGCAGCAGCTCGAAAGAGGCGGCGTCATAAACGAAGCCGGTGTTTTCCTTCCAGGTGAGCTGGTAGAGCTTGCCCTCGAGCAAAACCAGCCCCTCGGCAAAATAGGTTGCCTCCATCGTGCTTTCCGCCTGTATTGCACCACTGCTGGGGTCTACTCTCCGCAGTGACGACTGACCATAGAGCCCGCAGCTTTCATAAAAAACGCCTTCGTCAATCACCAGCCCCTGAGTGTAGCATGCGGCATCGTGGGGATACGTGGCGAGGATTTCATACGTCAGGTTTTGTGCAAGTGGGGCGGGTATAGCCGGCTGGACGTCTGACGTGGGAGACTTTGGGCGGACAAAAATGTACAAAAGCACGCCCAAAAGGATTACCGCGAGCAGAATTAGGAGATAAAGGGGCTTAATCGCCATCTTGTTGTTCATCCTGTAATTGTAGTCCCGATTTGCGTATACACTTAACGATGCCGATTGTCGCGGCTGGAATGATAAAATCAAGCCAAATGGAAAAAGGAGCTTCTATGTTTGATTCACTCGAACGGTTTTTGCGCTATGTCAGGATCGATACCCAATCGGCGACGGATGCCGAATGTTACCCAAGCACTGCCAAACAACTGAACCTCGCCAGAGTGCTGGTGGAGGAGCTGAACGCCTTGGGGATGGCGGATGTCAGGCTCGACGAGCATGGTTATGTGACCGCAACCTTGCCAGCCAACACTCAAACCACCGCGCCGGTGGTCGGCTTTTTGGCACACATGGACACCAGCCCAGCAGCCTCCGGAGAAAACGTGAAACCCCGGGTGATTGAAAATTATGACGGGCAGGACATTGTCCTGAACCCCGAAAAGAACATCATCCTCTCCCCTCGGGACTTTCCGACGTTGCTGCATCAAAAAGGCAACAACCTGGTGGTGACGGACGGCACAACGCTGCTCGGCGCGGACGACAAAGCCGGCATCGCCGCCATCCTCGGCGCGATGGCATACCTGATTGACCATCCTGAGATTCCCCACGGAAAAATCCGGGTGGGTTTTACGCCTGACGAAGAAGTCGGCGAAGGTGTCAAATATTTTGACGTACCAGCCTTCGGGGCGGATTTCGCCTACACCATTGACGGTGGCACGGTTGGCGAGTTCTCTTACGAAACCTTCAACGCCGCCGCCGCGAAGATAAAGATAAACGGACGCAGCGTGCATCCCGGCTCCGCCAAGGGTCGCCTCAAAAGCGCCATCCAGATCGCGATTGATTTTCACAACCTCTTGCCTGTGTTTGACCGCGCAGAACATACCGAATTGCGCGAAGGCTTTATCCATCTAACGGATATGGCGGGCGAGGCGGAATCCGCGCGAATCAACTACATCATCAGGGACCACGACGAAGCCGCGTTTGAGCGGCGCAAACAGCAGGTGAGGCAGGCAGCCGACTTCATCAACCAACGTTATGGCGATGGCACTCTTGAGCTTGATATCCACGACCAATACTACAACATGCGCAAAATGATCGAAGCCAAACCCGAAATCATCGAAATCGCGCGAAAAGCATATCGCGCTGTGGGTTATGAACCAGTGGAAGAGGCTGTTCGCGGCGGCACGGACGGCAGTAGGCTCTCGTTCATGGGTCTGCCCACGCCAAACATCTTCACCGGCGGTCATAACGGGCATGGAAGGTTTGAGTATCTTTCGGTGGAAGGTCTTGAAAAAGCCACAGAAGTAGCAATAAACATCAGCAAGCTGGTGGGTGAGCTGAAATAAAGCAAAAACATAACGATCAGCAGGTGTTTGAACGCTCAAACACCTGCTTCTTATTTAAACAACTGGTTGGCTCGGCGGCATTTGTTAACGTTTTACGAAAAAGAACAAAATCTCTAAAAGTACTTGACGTGACGTACTACGTCTGATATAGTAATTACAACGACAGACGTATTACTGTTGGAAAGGAAAAGCGATGATCAGCAGCGATGTCATTCGAGGTTACACTGACACAATCATCTTGTCACTGTTGCGCAATGAGCCTGGCTATGGATACGAGATCTCACGGCAGATCAGTGAGATTACCAATCAGAAATATGTGATGCGCGAAACCACCCTATACTCTGCCTTCAACCGCCTCGAGCAAAACGGATACTTGCGCTCGTTCTATGGCACTGAAAGCAATGGAAAACGCAGAACCTACTATGAAATCACCCAGGAAGGAAAGGCTTATCTAACGGAAAAGCTTGATGAATGGGAACTAACTAAAGAAATTATTGGAAAAATAATCCGGTAAGGAAGGAATAAATGGAAGCAATCAAATCTTATTTAGAGAATATGTTTTTACATTTGCCCAAAACCGCTGAGGTGATGCGAGCAAAGGAAGAATTGGCTCAAATGATGGAGGATAAATATAGCCAGCTCCGAAGTGAAGGGCGAACCGATAATGAAGCAGTTGGGCAAGTTATATCCGAATTTGGCAATCTTGAGGAATTGGCTGAGACCCTTGGCATTCCCCAGGAGGTCAGGGACCTTGAGGCTGACACCAAAGATATCGCGTTGTCCGACGCGGAAGTCGAGCGCTACCTACAGGTTTCCAAAGAGACCGGCAAGCGGATAGCTCTGGGCGTAGGGCTCATCCTGCTGGGTGTCGCAAATCTCATCTTCCTGAATGCCCTGGCAGAGCGTGGTTATGTAGCGGAAAAAATTGCTCAAGCTGCTGGCGTTGGCGGGCTTCTGCTGATGATCGCGCTGGCAGTCTATATCTTCATCATGGCTGGGGTCAAAAGCGGAAAGTATGAGAACCTTGAAACCACCATCGTGAAAATTGACCCCTACCTTCATGACCGGATTGTCCAAATGAAGGAAGACTATCGCCCCGACTTTGCCCGTCGGATTGCGGGTGGTGTTGGGCTTATTTTGTTGAGCGTGGTCGCGCTGGTGACGGTTGCGATCCTGGAAGTTGGCGGCGAATTTGCAGTGATGCTCTTAGTTTGTGTTCTCTTGTTGGCTATAGGTTCTGCTGTGGGACTGTTCATTTCTGCTGGATCAGAAATGGAAGCCTATGACAAGCTGCTCAATGAAGGCGATTACACCAAACAGCACAAAGCCGAAAACAGCTTTGCCGGAAAAATCAGTGGACCTTACTGGCTGTTGGCGGTTGTAATTTACCTCACCTGGAGTTTCATCACGAACGACTGGGGCAGCACCTGGATTGTTTGGCCCATCGCTGGGGTTTTGTTTGCGCTGATTTCCGCGGTTTCCTCATTAATAACGAAGCGGTAATAGACCAAAAAAAGACCGGTAATGTTGAAACAGCACCGGTCTTTTTTTTCGATTGGTCAAATACGAACTAGCAGCAGTCAGACGAACAACCGTCTCCGCAGTCAGATCCACACCCCTCGCAGCCGCCGTAATGCAAATGTCCGGCAGCCTTTTCTTCTTCTGTCGCGGGGCGAACCGAAAGGACGGTCACTTTGAAGTGCAGGTCCTTGCCAGCCATGGGGTGGTTGAGGTCGAGCTCAACGCTGTCTTCAGAAAGCGCGGTCGCGACACCCTGGAAGACGTGCCCGGCGGCGTCGCGCAGGCGCATCGCCTCACCAAGGTGAATCTCAAAATCAGCGGGGAATGACTCCCGGCTGACAGTAATAACCGAATCGGGATCAAACTCGCCATAAGCATCTTCAGCTTTTGCGATAACCTCGAGCGTGTCGCCGACTTTCGCGCCGGTCAGAGGCTCTTCGAGCCCAGGGATGATATTGCCGTGCCCGTGAAGGTATTCCAGCAGGTCCGACTCAACTTCTTCGCCTTCCACATTGAGATTGTAGGCAATCTGAACGACGTGATCATTTTGGATGGTATCCAACTTTTTTTCTTCCATTTTTCTCCATTTTCCAGGCGGGGATGTCCTCCCGCGCCGCATGATTATAACAGACTGCCGACGAGGAAAAGGCTTAAGCGTTCGGCAAAGGCTTATTTTAATAAAACATCTATATAATCTACTCCTACAGGGCTTTGACAGGCTCTTAAAATCCAGCTAAAATAGCGCTTATTGAAAAATATTATCAATAAGGTCGATATGAATTGGCAGAATATTCTGACTCAAAATGGCTATCGTGTTTCAGGACCGCGTAAACTCGTGATGCAGGCGCTCCAAAACAACGCGCAACCCAGGACTCCGCTTGAAATCTACCAGGCTCTCTCCCAGTCCGGCAAAGCCTTGGGGATGGCAAGTGTCTATCGGGCTTTGGAGCTGTTGGCGCAGCTTGGGCTTGTTTGTGTGGTTTACAACCCGGATGGCAGTGCTGGTTATGTGGCTGGCGAAGGCGGACATCATCACCATATCGTCTGCCAGGAATGCCACAAAGCAACGGCGTTTGCCGGTTCCGAAGACCTGACCAGCCTCATCCGGCAGGTGGAGCAGGAAACGAATTATCGTGTCAGAGATCACCTGCTGCAGTTATATGGAATTTGCCCGGCTTGCCAGAAAAAATCGGCTGATTCGGTGGAGGAAAATTGAAAAAAAACCTGTTCATCAGCCTGTTTTTGATGATCGCGCTTTCGGCATGCGCCAGCCCCGTAGGCAGTGATGGATCCGAAAAATTAGCCATCAGCGTCAGCATCCTGCCGCAGCAATGGTTTGTGGACCAGATTGGCGGGGACCGGGTTCGTACCCAGGCGATGGTGGGCAGCGGTGATGACCCCCACACCTACGAGCCAACCCCCCATCAAATGACCGATCTGGCTACATCCAGGCTCTACTTTACCATCGGAGTTGAGTTTGAATCTGTCTGGCTACCGCGCTTTGAGTCCTCAAATCCGGCGATGAAAGTGGTGGATTCAGCGGCGGGAATCAACCGCATTCCGGCGGTGTATGAGCATGACCACGATGAAGAATCTTCTGAGCACGGCGCCGACGAAAGCTCCGAAACTGATCCGCACATCTGGTTTTCTCCATCGCGCATGAAGCAAATGGCGCAAACGATGGCGGATGCCATGAAGGCAGCCGATCCCCAGAACGCTGATTTTTACCAGTCGAATCTTGAAACGCTGTTGGTTAAAATAGACGAAACCGACGCCGAAGTCCGAGCGCAGCTCGAAGGCGCAAAAAGGGATCACTTCATGGTGGTCCACCCTGTCTGGGGATATGTTGCCGCGGATTACGGGCTGCAAATGCTGGCTGTTGAAATCGGCGGCAACGAACCCGCCCCGGAAACCCTCTCGAGGATCATCGGGTTAGCCAGGCAGTATGGCGTTAACACGTTGGTAATCGAGAAAGGCAGCAACGCCAGGCTTGCCGCTTCCATAACCGAGCAGGCTGGAATCCAATATGTCGTTGAGTGGGACCCCATGGCTTACGACTGGCAAGCTTCGATGCGGATGATTGCCGAAACACTAAACCGGGCTTTGAATTAGGAGCAACTTTGACAGGTCAAGCGGTAATTGAATTGGAAGATGTTTGGGCGGGTTACGAAAGCGACCGCGTTTTGGAAGCGGTTAACTTTCGGATGGAAGCGGGCGATTATGTTGGATTGATTGGACCCAACGGCGGAGGGAAAACTACGCTGATCAAAGTCATCCTTGGGCTGATCAAGCCAGAACGCGGCGCGGTTCGCGTGATGGGCGTCAGCCCCGAAAAGGGACGCCATTACATCGGTTATGTTCCTCAAATCCAGCAGAATGACAAAGAATTTCCCATTAAGGTTTGGGACGTGGTGAGTATGGGCAGACTAAAAACCAACCCCCTCAGCAACCTCTTTCTGTCCGAAACGGACAAAGCCGTGATCGAGCGTTCCCTCAGACAGATGGACATTCTGGACCTGGCGAAGCGCTCCATCAACGAGCTTTCCGGCGGGCAGCGCCAACGGGTCACCATAGCGCGGGCTCTGGCAACAGAACCCAAAATCCTCCTGTTGGACGAACCCACCTCAAGTGTAGATTCCCGCTCCAGTTCGCAAATGTATGACCTCCTGGCGGAGCTGAACCGAACCATTTCCATTCTGCTTATCTCCCACGACCTGACCGCGATTTCAACCTATGTCAAAACCATTGGCTGCGTTAACCGACGCCTGGTTTACAACGGTCAAAAGGAAATTACCAACGAGATGCTGAGCAGCGCTTACGAATGCCCGGTGGACCTGGTGGCGCACGGCATTCCGCATCGCGTTTTGCCGCCGCATCAGGAAGGTGATGACCATGATTAACCAAATCCAAATCATGTTTTCTTACGACTTTATGCGCAACGCGCTCTACGCAAGCCTCTTGGTTGGTGTGGCATGCGGACTGATTGGCACGTTGGTCGTCCTTAATCGGATTGTCTTCCTGGGCGGTGGAATCGCCCACGCTGCTTACGGCGGAATCGGGCTGGCGTATTACTTTGGGCAAGACCCAATGCTCGGGGCAATCCTCTTCAGCATTCTTTCGGCGCTTGGCATGGGTCTGGTGCATCTGCGCACAAAAGCCCGCTCAGACACGCTCATCGGCGTTATGTGGTCAATCGGTATGGCAATTGGGATCATCTTTGTCAGCCTGACGCCTGGTTTCAAGGCAGACTTGATGAGCTATTTGTTCGGCAGCCTGTTGGCAGTTTCCGGCGCGGACTTGAGGCTTATGGCTGTGGTAGTAGTGTTGGTGATTGCTTTTGTCGTGCTCCTATACCGGAGCCTGCAGGCAATCTCCTTTGATGAGACCTTCTCCACGGTGCGGAACCTGCCTGTGGCTGTCTTATACCTCGTGATGCTGGTCATGATCGGTTTAACTGTCGTTGTGGCAATGCGTGTAGTCGGTCTGATCATGGTAATCGCGATGCTGACCATCCCCCCGGCTACTGCCAACCTGTTTCTAAAAGACATGAAGGGCATGATGCTGCTCTCGATTGGGCTTGGTTGGCTATTCTCGACCGTTGGTCTGATTGTGTCTTTTGCCCTGAACCTTCAGGCAGGCTCGGTGATCATCCTGGTGGCTTCCCTGAGCTATCTGCTTGCGGCAGGCGTAAAAAAGCTCGTCGTCCACCTAAAACCGTAGCTAAAAAGAATCGCCCCCCGTAATCAGAATAACTTTTTGCTTATTAACGTGTTTTTAATAATAAAGAGTACAATTCATTACAGACATGGGACTTAAGGCTTTTCTTGAGGATTCGGCAGCAATAAAGACCGGACTATGGCTCGGTAAACACGTCAGCCTGTCTCGGTTGGATCGGCTTGCCTACGGCATAGGCTCTATTCTGGCATCCCGCGAGAATAGCCCGATGGTTCGCAACATCATGGCAAACCAATATGTGGTGTCCGGAGAGACCCTCAGCAACCCCCAACTCCAGCAACAGACCCGTGAAACTGTTCGGAATGTAGTCCGTTCGCTTGCGGAATATTTTTACTACTATCAGCATCCAGAAGAGGGAAAAAAGGTGATTGTCCTTTCACCCTCAGCAGAAGAAGCCCTTCGCGACATTGTCGAACGAAAGACCCCAACCATATTATTAGGTCCCCATCTGGGGAATTTTGATCTGTTTGGCATGTCGCTTACCTGGCTGGGAGTGAAACCCTTTGTGCTTTCCTATCCAAACCCCAACAATGCCTACAAAGCGCAAAACCGCATCCGCGAAGCCGTGGGAATGAGCATGAACCCGATTTCATTTTCGTCTTTTCGCGAGGCAAAAAAGGCCCTTAATGATGGGTATTGTGTGATTACCGGGCTGGATCGCCCCTTGCCTGAGGGGGAAGAAGCCAAATATCGCCCCCGCTTTTTTGGCCGCGAAGCCGCCCTGCCGGTTTTTTATTGTCGTATGGCACTCGAAACTGGTGCCAATGTGCGGGTTGCGTGCGGGGTTCGCCGTGAGGATGGGAATTACCTGATCGACGCAACTGACCCCATTCCGATGGAAAAAAGAAATGACCTGATTGAGGAGAATGTACTCAATGCGGAGAGGGTATTGCGCCCTACCGAAGACCTGATCCGGGGAGCAAAGTCCCAATGGAGTATGTTTCACCCAGTCTGGCCCGAAGTTTTACCTGTTGTAAATACACTAACTAAGAGGTGATTATGGCAAAAAAAATCCGAACAGAAAAAGATAAACGCACCAACGATATCCTTTTGGGTCCGTTGGAACGACCCGCGCTGGCATTCTTCGCGAAAAACATGCCAAAATGGGTCAATTCAGATATGCTCACGGTGTTAGGTTTGGCTGGCTCGGTGTTGGCGGCTGTGTCTTATGCTTTGGTCGGAACAGGCGCGGTGAAAGGCAACACTTGGTTGTGGGTCGCAAGCCTCGGTTTTGTGATCAACTGGTTTGGGGATAGTCTGGATGGTACCCTCGCGCGTTACCGAAACATGTCGCGGCCGAATTACGGCTACTACACAGACCATGCCATTGATGGGATCACCTCTCTATTGATTTTCGGCGGAATTGGGCTTTCCGGAGTCGCGCGTTTTGACGTTGCGATGGTTGCTCTGAGTTGCTGGCTGCTCCTGATGCTTCAGGTTTTTCTCAAGACTCACGCAACCGGTGTTTTCGAAATGACCAGCATAAAAATCGGTCCAACCGAAGTCAGAGTGTTAGCGATCATCCTCAACACGGTCGTGTTTTTCGTCGGTTCTGGCAGCAGCCTTTTTAACGTCAAAATTGCTTCCCAAATTATCCCGGTGAGCATCGGCACGCTTGTTCTGGCAGTTTTCGCCGTCCTCTTTCTGCTCTATTTCATCTACCAGGTCATCCAAACCGGCAACCAACTGGCTTATGAAGATGGCGAAGCCCTCAAACTGCGGCAGCTTGAGGAAAGCATGGGAAGAAAACTAACCAAACAAGAGAAAAGAGCCGCCAAACGTGCTAAAAGCGTTCAAGATAAAACCACAGAGATAGCAGCTTAAGAAAATTTCTGGTCAATGAAACCACAGGCAGCGTAACAGCTGCCTGTGTCTGGTTAACGGCTGGTAGCGCGTGAGCGCAGGGCGGATACGGCAGGTGCCAGGGCTTCCAGCTCTGGCTGACGGTGGTTTAACTTCGAAGCCGAGATCTGAGGGAGCTCAAGCCCGCCGAGCCCACTGGCAGCAGTTACCGCCTCACGAAGCGGCGGTAAAAAGTTGGCAGCCGCCTGCGAAATCGGATAGGAGATGTAAATTTGACGGGGGCGAAGCAGATGGATGAGTGGTGCAAGGTGTTCGCCAAGCACTCTGGCTGCCTGCTCAACAATCTCGATGGCATAAGGGTCACCCTCAGACGCAGACTGAAGCACCTGATCGCCAGTGGTGGTGATATCCCAGTGGGTGGGTTGCAGGCGCAGTGCTTGCAAAGCCAACCCATTCAGGCTCACATAATCGTTGAGGGTAAGGCGTCGGTTGAGGCGAGCATCCGGTTCGTCAGAGACGAAAATCCTGCCGATCGCTCCGGCGAACCCAGCCGGACTCTGATACAGAACTCCATTAACTGAAAAGCTTGCCCGTATCACCGGGTTGAAACTCAAGTACATCTGCGTTCCGCCAGTGTCACCAGACCCAAAAAATATTTCCGCCAGCAAACCGGCTGCGGGGCGCTGCTCAATGAAAATGGGGAGGTTGAAGCGCAGCCCGAGTTGAGATTTGAGCGGCTCGGACTTCCATTCCGGAAAATCCACCGAACTCTCGAGCGTGCCGTTCACTGGGTCGTAATTTCCGGTGATCGAAACGGACACACAGTCCGGCAGGGGCAGGTGTTGGGCTTGCGTAACCATCAGCAGCCGGTCAGCTGAGGATGTGATCAGTTCGAGGATCGAAGAGAAACTTCTGCCGGCAGGCATGCTAACCGTCAGCCTTTCCTGGACAATGCCTGACGGGCTGCCGTAAACCAGCAACAACCGCTCGCCGTCGAGGTTGAGACCAAGTATGCTGTTGGCTGAATTAAGAGTGGGTTCAGGATTTGGCATGTGTACCGGATTATAACCCCGTGTCCCAAAGTAGGGGAAAACCCAGCAAAAAAAACCATGCTGACCCTAGCCCGGATATCCCATCAGAAATTCCACCGGGTGGGAAGTTCGTGATTGACAGATCCGAAAAACTGTTATAATAGACAGTAACAATAATACCGTCTATAAATATACAGAGAATAAAATGGTGTTATAGAGGAGTATCATGGCAAGAAAAGACGACCGCCGAATTCAACGAACCCGCAAAGCCCTGCGGGATGCCCTCTACGCTCTGGTGCTCGACCGGGGCTACGACGACCTGAGCGTGCAGGACATCACCGACAAAGCCAACCTTGGGCGTGCCACGTTCTACCTGCATTACCGCGAAAAAGACGAACTGCTCGAGGACCTTCTGCGGGAACTCACTGAGAACTTCACCCAACGCAGCGGGAATAAAATCCGCTTTTCGGACCTGAAAACGCTCCAATCCGTCTTTGAATACGCTGAGAATTATTACGATTTCTATCGAATCATGACCATCGGCAAAGGCGGCATCATCGGCATGCGCAAATTGCAGGCGATCATCCGCGAGACATACGCCCAATCGCTGGATGATATCGAAACCACCACTGGCAATAAATTCTGCGTTCCGAGGTCGTTCCTGGATAACTACTTTGCGAATTCACTGCTCGGCACGATTTGCTTCTGGCTTGAGCAGGAAATGCCCCATCCCCCAGCGGAGATGGCGGATATGCTGCTAAAAGTAGCTTCGCCAGAACGGCTGTTAATCAGCCCCCTCTCCGAAGAGGTGCTGAACGAGAAACAAAATCCCAAAAACAAAAAAGCCAAAGCCGCCAAACCAGCCGAAGTTGAGGAATTAACACCCGAAAACTTACCTCAACCAGAAGCGGAAGAGGGCGAGACTGAAAAAACTGAGGAAACCGAATCATGAACATCTTGCTGGTCTATCCAGAATTCCCCGATACTTTCTGGAGCTTCAAACACGCTCTGAAATTCATCAAAAAGAAATCATCTTCGCCGCCACTTGGTCTGTTGACCATCGCGGCTATGCTCCCCTGCACGACGGGCAAGAAACTGGTGGATATGAACATAACCACCCTCAAGGATAACGACATCGCCTGGGCGGATATGATCTTCCTGAGCGCGATGAACGTCCAGCGGAAATCGGTCGATGAGGTGATTCAGCGGGTCAAAGCCGCGGGCAAACCCATTATTGCTGGTGGACCCCTTTTCACCATGGAAAAAGAATCCTTCCCCGAAGTGGACTACCTGATCCTGAATGAAGGCGAAATTACCTTTCCGATGTTTTTGCAGGACCTCGCGCTTGGAAAACCCCAACGTGTTTATGAAACCAGCGAATACGCGGATATTCGCGTCACACCGATGCCCGATTGGGATTTGGTTGACCTAACCAAATACGATTCGATGAGCCTGCAATATACCCGGGGCTGCCCGTTTAACTGCGACTTTTGCAATGTAACCTCGCTTTTGGGGCACAAAATGCGCATTAAGAGTTCAAAACAATTCATCGATGAGCTGGACGCCCTGTATAAACGCGGCTGGCGGCGCAACGTGTTTGTGGTTGATGATAATTTTATCGGCAACAAACGTGCCCTGAAGGAAGACCTTCTGCCGGCGCTGATTGAATGGCGCAAAGGAAAAAAAGGCTGTCTGTTCATCACAGAAGCCAGCGTCAACCTGGCAGATGACGACGAACTGATCAAAATGATGGTGGAAGCAGGCTTTACGCAGGTTTTCATCGGCATCGAAACCCCCGATGAAGGCAGCCTCGCCGAATGCGGAAAAAGCCAAAATCGCAACCGCGACCTGGTGAGCAACATCAAGAAGCTCCAGCAGTATGGACTTCAGGTTATGGGCGGCTTTATCGTCGGATTTGACAGCGATGATGAAAGCATCTTCCACCGCCAGGTGGAATTCATTCAGAAGAGCGGTATCGTCACGGCAATGGTAGGCTTGCTCCAGGCGCCAACCGGCACCACGCTCTACCAACGTATGCTCAGGGAAGGCAGGCTGAAGGAATCGGATTATTCCGGTGATAACGTGGATGGCGAGACGAATATCGTTCCGGTCATGGATGCCGGCACGCTAAAGCATGGCTACCGAGCTGTGTTGGATGGGATTTACTCCACAAAAGCGTTTACGGACCGTGTGATTACCTTCCTGAAAACCTATCGCCTCCCCCGCCGCGCTTCGACGCTCGAATTCCAGGAAGTCCTGGCACTTTTCCGCTCTATTTGGGTGATTGGATTGATCAGCCCCGAACGGAAGTACTACTGGAAACTTTTCTTCTGGTCGTTGTTCAATGACATCCGGAAATTCCCGCTAGCCATAACCTTCTCGATCTACGGCTACCATTTTAGGAAGGTGAACGAGCTGCACGTTTCGGCTTGACCCTTCCAGGCACAGCTTGGTGGAGCCCGACCACAGAGGAAAACGGGCTCCACAGCCGCATTGAAGGTGACCGCAAACAACACGAAGAAGGCGTGTTGGTCGAGTTTGGCATGCTATAATTGGGCTTATGTCAAAGACCCCTAACGCAACCCCTCTGATTGTTGCCCACCGCGGAGATTCTGCAAATGCTCCCGAAAACACACTGGCTTCATTCCGCCTTGCCCTCGCTAACGGCGCTGATGGAATAGAGCTGGACGTGATGTTCTCAGCCGACCAGAAGCTGGTGGTTATCCATGACGACACGCTGGACCGAACCACTAATGGTCATGGGTTGGTCGGCGCCACGCCTTCCGACGCCATCCGCGAGCTGGACGCCGGCAGCCGGTTTGGGGAGAAATTCAAAGGGGAACCTGTGCCGCTGCTGGATGAAGTGTTCGCCGAATTTGGCGGAAAGTTCCTCATCAATGTCGAGCTAAAGAATTACAAGACTCCCAAAGATCAGCTTCCCGATTTCGTCGTTGCGCTAATTAAGAAGCACGGACTAAGCGAAAGCGTCATGCTTTCATCCTTTAACGCCCGCAACCTTCCTCGTGCCAAAGCCCTGGCGCCAGAAATCCGGACGGGGTTGCTAACCCTTCCCGGCATACTCGGCTTGCCGATGCGCGGGGTGCTTGGGCGGCGCTATGCAGCCGATGATCTGCACCCATTTTATCGGGATGTTTCTGCCAGGTTGGTACAATCCAGGCACAACCTTGGGCAGAGGGTAAACGTGTGGACGGTGGATGAACCCGAAGACCTGCGGCGAATGCAATCCTTTGGCGTGGATATGATCATTTGTAACGATCCTTCCCATGCCCGCCGGATCCTGGAGAGGTAACGTGAAAGTCCGCCGGCTGCTTCTGCTTGCCTTTGCGCTGGCGTTGTTATTGGAACCTTTTTCCCTGATCTTTCCAACCAATCCAGTTTCTGCTCAAAGCGATCTTGATGCGTTGATGGACGCGATGAGCCCGGCAGAAAAAGTGGGGCAGCTCTTCTTGATTACCTTTGACGGCAGAGATGTCACACCCGAAGGTCCCGTTGCCCAACTAATCCAGGACTACCACATCGGGGGTGTGGTGCTCAGCAGTTCCAACAATAACTTTAGCGGCACTGATACCGCCAGCTCAGCGCGGGAGCTGATTGAGTCGCTCCAACAACTTGCATGGCAGAAGAGCCAGCCGCCTTCCGGCAATCCAACCCCGGAAGTCGAACCTCAAGACCTGCCTGCGTATATTCCACTCTACATTGGGATTTCCCAAAAAGATGAAACCGGCAAGCAGGATCAATTCCTTCAGGAGCTCACCCAGCTTCCCGGCTTGATGGCTATCGGCGCTACATGGTCGGAAGAAAACGCCAGGCTGGTGGGGCAGGCTCTGGGGAGGGAACTCGCGGCAATCGGTTTCAACTTGTATTTAGGACCTTCGCTGGATGTCGTGGATTCCACTGACCCGCTCCAGGCGGCAAATGTGGGTACAGAAACGTTTGGTGGAGACCCCTATTGGGTGGGATTGATGGCTAAATCCTACATTGGCGGCTTGCACAGCGGCAGCGGTGGGCAGATGACCGTAATCGCGCGCCACTTCCCAGGTCTAGGCGGCGCGGACAGACCGGCGCTGGGAGAAGTTTCCACGATCCAAAAATCGCTTGAACAGCTCAAACAGACCGAACTCGCGCCCTTTATGGCGGTCGCTGGCGCTGAAGACCCGCTGCAGCAGGCGGACGGCTTTATGGTCTCGCATATCCGTTTTCAGGGCCTGCAGGGCAACATCCGTTCAACAACCAAACCAGTCAGTTTTGACCAGGCTGCGCTTGCGCAACTTCTCGGCGTTGAACTAATCTCGAATTGGCGCCAGTCTGGCGGTCTAACTGTTAGTGACAGCCTCGGCAGCCGTGCCGTGAGGCTCTTTTTTGACCCAACCGGCAGCGATTTTGATCCGATCACGATCGCCCGCACCGCCTTTCTGGCAGGCAACGACATCCTCTTTCTCGACGATTTCTATGCCAAAGGCGATTTGACCGTTTTTGACACCATCCGCAGAACGTTGGAATCCTTTACTGACAAATACCAGGAAGATAGTGTTTTTGCGCAACAGGTGGATTCCGCGGTCCGCCGCATCCTGGCGGAAAAACTTTCGCGTTATCCCGAGTTTAACATTGAACAAGTAGTACCAAACGAAGATAACCTGAATATCATCGGTAACTCATCCACCATCAGCCTAAAAATTGCCCGCGAAAGCGCCACCCTAATCGCTCCCTCGCAGGAATTTTTGGCTGGCTTGTTGCCGCAACCGCCATCTTTCTCCGAATACATCACAATCTTTACGGACACACGCTCCATGAGGCAGTGCGCCAACTGCGAAAATTTGAACCGACTCTCCACTGGCGCCTTCGCCGCCACGTTGGGAGAACTTTATGGAAGTAAAGGGAGCCAACAGCTCTCCGAGTCGCGCGTCAGTTCCTATAGCTTCGTGCAGCTCACCGAAATCCTTGATCAGGTAACGGATTATTCTGACCCGAACATGGTTGATAATCTGCGGCGCTCTAAATGGGTAATCTTTAACTTCCAGGGGTTGGACTCAGACTTACCTCAAACTTATGCCCTGAAACGCCTGCTGGCAGAGAGGATCGACCTCCTGCAGGATAAAAACGTGATCGTTTTTGCGTACGGTGAGCCCTATTACCTTGACAGCACTGAAATTGCAAAGCTAACAGCCTACTACGCCTTGTACGACAAAACCCAGGCGGCTTTGGATATCGCGGCGAGGGTGTTGATGCAGGAAGCCCAACCGGTTGGAATGCTGCCGGTCAACCTCGACCCGGCTGGCTACGACCTGGAACAACAAATAGCCCCATCAGCCAACCAGGTCATCCCAATCGCCCTGCTGTCTGCCGCGTTAACCCCGGAGGTATCTCCCACACCGGACGTGCCTCTTGCTGTTCCGGTTACCCCTGTGCCGCTGTTCCGGATGGGCGAAACGGTGAGCATCCAGGCTGGTCCGGTGCGCGATAAGAAGGACCATTCCGTTCCAGATGGCACGCTGGTCACGTTCACCATTCGCCTCGCGGGTGAGAATCTGATTATTGCCCAACCCGAAGCCCGGACAGTTGAGGGGCTGGCTACCATCAGCTACCGCATTGATCGGGATGGGATCTTCGAAGTCACCGCAACCAGCTCACCAGCAATGGTCTCGAGCACGTTGGTTCTCAACACACAGGGCGGTCTGGCTTTGGTCATCATGCCCACGGCAACGCCAACGCTTCAGCCGACCCCCAGCATCACAGCCCTTCCGTCCGAAACCCCCGAACCAAGCCAAACGCCTGAACCGGGAACCAACACCACAGGATTCCCCCGCATGATGGACTGGTTCCTGATTGTGTTAATCCTGATCGCGGGTTTTGGCGCGGCTTTTCTGGTTGGCTACCGCTGGTGGGGTGGGTATGGCTGGGCGTTCCGTTCGGGTTTTTGCACCCTGATTGGTGGGCTTTTGGCATACCTGCTGCTCACGCTGGGCATCAACAGCCTTGTGGAATTGGTCAAAGAAAGCAGCTCCTGGTTCATTGTCCAAATGACCATGATTGGCATGTTGTTTGGCTGGGTCGCCGCCCTGATCTGGTGGCTGCGCCTTGAAGGCATGAAACCCACCGTTGAGTGAGCACCGAGCCATCGCCCTGCCCCTCCGCAATACTTCGCGAACATACCAGGCGGTTGGAAGGGATCGCTCAGAAACCACACGATCGCACCCTCTCCGCTTGCTTGTTGAGTAATACTATAATCCTCGACAAATTATCAATGTACGATACAATGAGAGTATAAGTTTATTAATAAACACATAAATAGTCAGCCCAACGCTATGGGAGGTGTGATGAATCGCTTGATTTCAGCATTCCTGGAAGTTACTATTCTGTTTACTCCTAAGCCCTTCTTATCGGTGGCTCATTCTAAGGAACCGCCTGCTGACCCCAACATCAATTATCCAAATAAGAATCCAGCAGAATACGAGCCCACAAGGCGATGCGTGATGTTGTTATGCTGGTAGCCAAAGAAACGCGATGAGAGATGCAAACGGAGTCTACTTCTTGCTTTCAGACCACCTTGGCAGCAGCAGCGTGGTTGTAGATGAAAGTGGGCAAGTTGTTGAAGAGGGCTACTACCTACCCTGGGGTGGCGAACGGGGAAATCAAGAGATTGAACTCACCGACTATGGTTACACCGGTCAGATGCAAGAAGGCGACATCTACTTCTACAACGCCCGATATTACGACCCAGCTATTGGAAGATTCATGCAAGCCGACACCATCGTCCCCATGGCTTCACAAGGCACGCAGGCTTTTGATAGGTACGCTTACGTCAACAACAATCCTTTACGCTACACCGACCCAAGCGGGCAATATTCCTGTGATCCAAATGGGGATTGTTTCATCAATGGTTGGAATAAAGATTACCTTGTTACACAAGTAGGGAACGCCTGTAATATCGTTTCTATGGCAATGGCAATGAGTATCGTAACAGGTGTGAGGTATGACCAGTCTGATCTCCAACCCTTTTTTCCGTTGACAAAAATGATTGGGGTCTTGCCTCTTACGCTATCAACAAAATCCTCAATATTTTTTTCTGACAAAATTAGGACTTCCGTAGATTTTCATGGAAACAGTGAGAAAATTGACGCGAATTTGGAAAGAGATAACCCGACAATAGTGTTATTTGGATTACCCGAAGTTAAATCTATTGGGCACTATGTAGTTATTATTGGTCGCTCTACAAATGGTGGATATATCTTTGCAGACCCACATGGATACACTAGTTATGAAGAGGGCTTTATAGAAGAATACGGTAAAAGTCGCGGTTTGGTCAGTTTCAATGATATTTGGGGATACGATGGGCAGTTTCTTGTAAATGATTTCACCATGATTACTGTCTCACCGGCACCGAATAACTGGCTACATGGATTAACAAACTACGAGATGTGGAAAAATGGGAGTAGAGTTAGACACATGAGTATGGAGATGAAGCGATGAAAACTGATGCCAAAAGGTATTTGATGCTTACACTCGTCATTTTTTTCACCTTGGGTTTCCTGTGGTCATGTATTAATCAACCAATACAAGATTTGACTGGGGATATCATATTCTCAGAGATTGTTTCAGATCACTCTCTCTTAACAACTTACACTTTAGGAGGTGACTCGACTCAACAAATTCCATTAAGACAATCCTTCATCAGACCACTCTATACTGCGAATTCTGAGATTGTGGTTGGGTTGAGTCCAATGCACGGCCATTCAATTGGTTACCCGAGTTACGTAATGCTGGAATCTGGCAAGGTGAAAAAGTGTGTTGCGAATCTATATGACTCCATAATTGATGATCCCAGGTCAACTAATCCTTATCAAGTCATTGTGACTGGACCATTGATGATCCATGCGTTTGATCTGGAGAATTGCACGCTAACCGAAGAACTCTATGACCTTCAGAAAGATAGTAACCCTAATATACGATCTGGGAGGTTGCTGGGTGCGACGATGTCGGAGGATGGAGAAACCCTTTTTTTTGGAATAGGGAATTATGATGGGAGGGCTGAACCAGCTTCGTTTTCACTAATAAAGATGGATATTTCCACGGGTGAAAACAAGGAACTCGAGGAAGGTTTTTACCCATCACTTTCCCATGATAATCTGACTCTGGCGTTCATAAAAGACAATGCCCTGGTATTATACGATTTACCCTCAGGGACTATAGATTACATACATCTTTTTGAAAGCGTTTCTTATACTTTTGGGCCAAGTATTGATTGGTCACTTGATGATAAGTTGATCCTTGTACAGGCTATCAACATTAATGAGGATAACTTTCTGCAAGGGAGCATATTTGTATATGACCTGGAAACTAAAGAATTCCGTCGTGTGAATGCAAAAGGAATTTATCCAAGTTGGATAGAATGATTAGGGTGTTCAATATCGAAACCGGAAGAAACCCATGAGAACAGGACAAAGCACCTATTTACCCTTTTCAGACCATCTGGGCAGCAGCAGCGTTGTGGTAGATGTCAGTGGGCAGGTTGTTGAAGAGGGCTACTACCTGCCCTGGGGTGGCGAACGTGGAGATCTGGCAATTGAGCTCACAGATTATGGCTACACCGGGCAGATGAGGGAAGGTGACATCTACTTCTACAACGCCCGATATTACGACCCAGCTATTGGAAGATTCATGC
>ERZ1645192.514-NODE-514-length-32054-cov-13.340136_pt1 | contig 32054 bp, 25 predicted proteins | sample MGYA00575354_ERZ1645192 | MGnify/ENA primary metagenome ERZ1645192 (study PRJEB40844, sample SAMN11349763) | freshwater sediment metagenome | isolation source: river sediment | host: Sediment | place: India: Faizupur Khadar , New Delhi | collected 2017-02-21 ...
ACCCTGGTGGTTCTCCTGGCCATTGCCATCTTTGGAGGTGAAGTGATCCGCGGTTTTGCCGTAGCATTGGCGGTGGGCGTGACCATTTGTCCGTTTACTTCCGTGCTGGTTTCCACCCCAATTGTGTTTGATATGTGGAAGCGTAGCGAAAAGAAAAAACTTGTCGGGAAATCTGTTAAATAAACGAATCCTGAATAAGCATAAAAAAGCCGCCCTTTTGGACGGCTTTTTTATTTCAGTGCGTATTCCATTACGTAATCATCCATAAAATAGCCGTGGCCTATATCAAAGGCTTTAATCTCCACCACGGTAAATCCGTATTTTTTATAGGCATTAATGGCGCGCGTGTTTTGTTTATTCACATGCAGACGAATTGCCGGTAATTTTTCCCGGATTGTGATTTGCCGGATCTCTTCCATGGATGCCTCAAAAAGGCCCTTTCCCCGGAATTCTTTAAAAAGATACAGCTTGCTCAATAAAAGTGTATTACCTTCTTTGCGCGGACATACGCCAAAGAATCCGGCAGTTGTGCCGTTGTATTCAACGAAACAGTACATAAACCCTTCTTTATCAATCTGTTCGGAAATGCTCCCGGGAGAAAGAAAAAGGTTGAGCATATATTCAATCTGCTCCTGACTGTGGGTGGCGCTGTATGCTTCGCGCCAAATTTCAGAAGCCATCCGGCTTATCTCATTTATCTGAGTATTGGAGGTGACGGAGGGAAAGGAAGTCTTCATAACGGCCCAAAATTACTTATTTCTTTGTATTTTTACGAGGTCAAAAATCTTTGTCTATGAGAAAATCCTGTTTGTCACTTGTCCTTTTTTTCTCCTTTTTGGTTCTTTCTCCTTTATACGGGCAGAATAAACCTGCACCCTCTGCTGCCGAAATCACTGCCATTGCGAATAAAGTGAAAGAGTTATGGAATATACCGGCCATGGCTGTTACGGTTATACAAGACACCCAGACCGTTTATGCGAGAGGGTTCGGGAAACTCACCACAGCGCCGGATGCCCCGGAAGCCAATGAATACACTCTTTTTGTAAATGCCTCTACTTCCAAGGCCTTTACCGCGGCTCTCCTGGCCATGATAGCAGACCGGGGATTTATTCAGTGGACAGATCCCGTGATCAGTCATCTACCCGATTTCCGGATGTACGATCCGTGGGTTACCCGGAATTATCTGGTACAGGATATAATGAACCATAAAAGCGGTTTCCAGGCACAGGCTCTCGATCCCATTCCCGCCCTGGGCTACGGGAGGGATGATCTGTATCTTATGATGCGTCTGATAAAGCCCACATTCAGCTTCAGGACTACCTACTCATACTGCAATGCGGCATATACTACGGCCGCAAAGATCATAGAGAAATACTCGGGCATGACCTGGGAAGAAGCTGTTAAAGCATATATTTTTACGCCGCTGGAAATGGAGCATTCCACAACCGGCAAGGACAGTTACTTTACGGCCAAAAATTTTGCATACGGCCATAGCCTGACAAAAACAAAGGAAGGGCTTAAACTCTCCCCGCGCGACGACAGGGACGATTCGTATGCCTGGATGCAGGCCGTTTCGCCTGCCGCATTTGTTATGTCAAATGCATATGACATGGGTCAGTGGATGAAAATGTGGATTGGGAAAGGCACCTATAAAGGAAAAAAACTGTTGTCGCCCGAAAGTGTTGATTTTCTTTTTAAACCTCAGACCATCTGTTCCAATGAACAGGAACGTATTGTGCTTTATGCGCAGGGCTGGAGGATTGAACAGGGTGTCCAGGGGAAGCTCATTAACCATACCGGGCTGGCCGGGGGTTATACAGCCTGGGTTGTACTTGTTCCCGAGCTTAACCTTGGAGTGAGCGTCCTGATGAACCAGGGATCCACTACGGCTCCGCATACGGCCATTATACGCCAGATAATTGACCTTTACAGGGGCGTAGAATCGGACTGGATCACCAAAACATATGATGAATACATGAAGCCTGCAGTCCCCCGCACCCCGTCCGAAGAAGAGGAATACGTCCAGCCTTTGTCTCCCGATGTTTATGCAGGAGATTATTTTAAGGAGTTATTCGGGCCCGTAAGGATCTATGAAGCCGATAAGACGCTTCGTATCAGGATCAATGATATAGACGCTCCCCTGCATCACCTGAATGCCAACAGCTTCCGGTTTCATGCCAGAGATGAGGATTTTACCATCACATTCGAAATTAATCCGGTCATTGAGCGTGCCGGCAGTTTTGCCATCGACTTTGGGGATGATCTGGGGCCATTCCTCAGACAATACAAGTAAACATATTAACTATGAATATTGCTGTCATAATGGCTGCAGGAGCAGGAATCCGGGTGGGAGGGGGGATCCCCAAACAATTCCTGACTATTGCGGGCCGGACCGTTATTGAAAGAGCGGTAGATGCGTTTGAAATACATCCGCTTATAGACAGGATTGCCATTGTAGTTGCCCGTGCTTATATCCCCAACGTGGAAAACATGATCCTCAAAAATAATTGGAAAAAAGTTTGCAGGATCCTTCCGGGCGGAGAGGAGCGGTTCCATTCGTCGCTCGCCGCTATTGAAGCATTTAAAAACAGTCCGGATGACAATCTGATTTTTCACGATGCGGCACGTCCCCTGGTCGATCACCGGATCATTAGCGACGTGGCGATGGCCCTGAAGTCGCATAAAGCCGTGGGAGTGGCCGTCCCGGCCGCAGATACGCTCTTCCTGACCGACGGTGAAAGAAAATTCGTGTCGGAAGTTCCTCCCCGTGCTTTAGTGATGCACGCACAAACTCCGCAGGCTTTCCGTGTATCAGTGATACAGGAGGCTTACCATAATGCGTTGGCCGATTCTCATTTCTCGGGGACAGACGATTGCGGAACGGTGGTGCGATATCTGTCCGAAGAAAAAGTATTTCTGGTATTGGGAGATGAAAAAAACAGAAAACTTACTTATCCCGAAGATCTGACCCTGTTTGAAAAATGGCTGGAATCCTGACAGATACCGGCTATTCAACCGAGTAAGGAATCTCTTTCTTTTCAAGCCAGGCAATAAATTCCGCGGTAATATCCACGCGGTGCGACCGGGAGAAAAGTTTAACGGTCATGTTATTACCAGCATCCCTGAGAATAAAGTGAATAGTAAGCTTTCCCGGATTTTTCGCTATTATTGCCACCAATTCTGTTCTGAAAACTCCGGTTATCTGAGCCACATTCATATTTAAGGTAATGGACGATAAAGAATCCTTGGCATTGGCGAGAAGGGATATGCTGTTGATTTTTACCTCTTTTTCACGCGGTCCGGCAGGCCGTTCATCGCGTTTTTTGCCGAAAAGGGGTTTTTCCTGCAATGTGGCCTGGATAAGCAGTGCCTCGCCCTGCCTCATATAGGGAAGGAATTGTTCATATTCTTTGCCAAAAAGAGTGAATTTCCTGCTGGATGAGTAATCTTCCAGAGTAAAGCTTCCCCAGGGACGCCCGGAATTCTTGGATAAGGCAGAGGTGACATTCGTTACCAGCCCTCCGATCCTTATAATTTTCGGCTGAAAATGCTCTTCTTTTTCCGCATTGGCCAGGATCTCTTCTGCCTGTTGAATGGTACATGTTGTGAAATGTTTCATTTCAAATAAAAAGCGGTCCAGCGGATGTGAAGAGAGGTATACCCCTACCATTTCCTTTTCTTTTTTCAGGAAGTCTTCTTCAATTTCAATACTCGTATGCGGGGGTACAGGTCGGGAAGGCGGGGCCAGAGATTCCGTTCCCTCGCCAAAGAGACTGGATATTTCTTTATTCTTTTCTTCTTCTATTCTGGCTCCGTAACGTATAAGGCTGTCCAGAAATACGCCGTCCTTATTACAGGGAAGGAAATACTGGGCTCTTTTAATATCTGTGAATGAATCCAGCGCGCCGGCATAGATAAGGCTTTCCAACACCTTCCGGTTGCATATATTCGAATTAATACGTTCCACAAAGTTGTACACATCGGAAAAGGGACCTTCCTCTATCCGGGAACGGACAATAGACTCAACGGCGTTATAACCCACACCCTTGATCCCGGCCATCCCAAAACGTATATCGCCCCGGGCATTGACCGTAAAGTCGTGAACCGATTCGTTAATATCCGGTCCCGAAACATTAATGTCCATACGTTTGCACTCGTCCATGAACTTGGACACTTCGTCTATATTATCCCTGTTCTTTGAAAGTACCGCAGCCATGAATTCGGCGGGGTAATTGGCTTTAAGATACCCTGTCTGGTAACTGAGCATGGAATAGCAGGTGGCGTGGGATTTGTTGAATGCATATTGTGCAAAGGCGGTCCAGTCAACCCAGATTTTCTTAAGCACGGCCTCGGAGTATCCCATGTCAATACCTCCCTTCAGGAAATCCTGTTTCAGTTTTTCCATTTCGGCTATTTTTTTCTTTCCCATGGCTTTACGGAGCGTGTCGGCTTGTCCTTTTGAGAATCCGGCCAGTTCCTGTGAAAGAAGCATCACCTGCTCCTGGTAAACAGTCACCCCATAAGTATCTTTCAGGTATTTCTCCATTTGAGGGACATCGTAGACGATTTCCTTACGTCCGTGCTTCCGGTCAATAAAATCGGGAATATAGTCCATGGGGCCGGGCCGATACAGGGCTGTCATGGCAATAAGATCATCTATACAGTTAGGTTTCAGTTCTCTTAGCCATTTTCGCATGCCATCGCTTTCAAACTGAAATACCCCAATGGTGTCTCCGCGACTGAACAGGTCATAGGTGGGCCCGTCAGTAAGAGGGATCTCGTTTATATCTATCTCGATCTTTCTTGTCTGCTTAATATTATCTACCGCACTTTTAAGGATACTGAGCGTTTTGAGCCCCAGAAAATCCATTTTAAGCATCCCTACCTGTTCAATAAGAGAGCCTTCGTATTGTGAAACAAGCATATCCTCTCCCGTCTCCTTATCTTTGGTCACTGAAAGAGGTATATGGTTTGTCAGCTTTTCAGGACCAATGATAATGGCACAGGCGTGGACTCCCGTGTTGCGCACAGATCCTTCAAGTTTCCTTGCATATTCTACTGTGGTACTGATTAAAGAATCTTCTGACTTTAATGCGGCCTGCAATTCCGGGACGTACTTTAAAGCATTGTCTATATTTATCTTTTGCGGCTTCCCGTCTTTTTCCGGTAATCTGTCAGGAATGAGTTTGGCCAGACGATCTGCCTCGGTCAGTGGCAGACGCTGTACACGGGCTACGTCTTTAATGGCACTTTTAGCTGCCATGGTTCCAAAAGTAATGACATGCGAAACATGATCTTTCCCGTATTTGTCCTCTACGTATTGCAATACTTTTCCACGGCCTTCGTCTGCAAAATCAATGTCAATGTCGGGCAGGGAGACCCTGTCCGGATTCAAAAACCGCTCAAAAAGCAAGCCGTACCTGATGGGGTCTACGAGTGTGATACGAAGGCAATAAGCGACGACCGAACCGGCAGCCGATCCGCGTCCCGGCCCTACCCACACATCCATATTTCTTGAGGCTTCAATAAAATCCCTTACTATGAGAAAATAGTCGGGAAATCCCATGTATGCGATAGTATCCAACTCAAATTCAATGCGCTCTCTGAGTTCAGCGGTAATCTCGGGGTAAAGCTTTTTAGCGCCCTCGTAAGTCAGGTGTCTTAAATAGGCGTTTGAATCCTTAAATGTATCCGGGATAGGAAAATGGGGAAGAATAGGATCCCGGTTAATTTCGTATATTTCAACCTTTTCTGCTATTTCCAGTGAATTTTGCAACGCATCGGGGACATCTGCAAAAAGCGCATACATTTCCTCGCAAGATTTCAAATATTCCTGTTGGGTATAACGGAGTTTACGGTTTTCATCTGTCACGTCGTCGTTTGTGGCCACACAGATCAGACGGTCGTGTGCGGGTGCGTCTTCGAAGTTTACGAAATGAACGTCGTTGGTGGCCAGAAGCTTTATATCGTTTTTTCTGGCCAGAAAAATAAGATGAGGCTCAATTTGTTTTTGGAGCTCATAGGTGGTTTTGACATGAGGAATGTCCAGCAAGGTTTGATGACGCTGGAGTTCAATATAATAATCATCGCCAAAAAGGCGTTTATACCACATAATAAGCTCTTCCGCCTCGCCCATCCTGCCGGCCAGAATATGTCGCGGCAATTCGCCCGCCAGACAGGCGCTCGACGCTATGAGCCCTTCATGGTATTGCTCCAGAAGTTCATGGTCAATACGTGGCTTATAATAAAAACCGTCAATCCATGCCTGAGATACCAGTTTGATCAGGTTGTGGTATCCGGTCATGTTTTTTGCCAACAACACCAGGTGGCAGGTGGTGGCTTCTTCTTTGTTCTTTCTCAGTAAGCGGCCTTCCGGTGCAACGTAAACTTCACATCCAACAATAGGCCTGACGTCGGGGTACTTTTTGGCAGTGTCCAGAAATTCTTTAACACCGAACATGTTGCCATGGTCAGTAATTGCAAGAGCAGGCTGCTTGTCTGCAGAAGCTTTTGAAAAAAGCTGGGAAATAAAGGCAGCGCCATCCAGTATTGAGTATTGCGTATGTACGTGTAAGTGAACAAAAGAAGGCATGCCGGACTATTTTAAACTAATGAGTGAATGACCGGTCATCTCTTCGGGGGCCGGGATTCCCATAAGATCAAGAATAGTGGGGGCAATATCTGCCAGGATACCGTTTTGTACTTTTTTAACTTCTTTGTCGACTACAATGAAAGGCACGCGGTTAAGCGAATGGGCCGTATTGGGCGAACCATCCTCGTTAACGGCATTGTCTGCGTTTCCGTGGTCGGCTGTTATGAGCACAGAATAATCGTGTTCCTGTGCTACAGTTACAACCTGTCCCGCCAGAATGTCTATTATTTTAACAGCCTGACAAATCGCTTCGTAGATACCGGTGTGGCCCACCATATCGCCGTTGGCGAAGTTAAGGACAATGAGATTGTATTTTTCGCTGCGGAGCGCATCCATTACTTTTTCGGCTACCTGTGGAGCGCTCATCTCGGGTTTTAAATCGTAAGTGGCCACTTTAGGTGAAGGTACCAAAATGCGGTCTTCGTCAGAAAATACTTCTTCGCGGCCTCCGGAAAAGAAAAAGGTAACATGCGCGTACTTTTCGGTTTCGGCAATGCGTAACTGGGTCCTTCCTGCTGAACTGACTACTTCCCCAAGGGTTTTCTGAACATTATCCTTATCGAAAAGAATGTGCAGGCCTTTGAATGTATCGTCATAAGGAGTGAGACAGCAGTAATACAAAGGAAGTGTGTGCATGCCCAGTTCCGGCATGTCTTCCTGGGTAAGAACGCGTGTTATTTCTCTGGCCCGGTCATTACGGAAGTTAAAAAAAATCATGGCGTCGCCCGGTTGGATTTTTCCAACGGGAGAGCCCTGCGCGTCTACGCATACAATAGGTTTTATGAACTCGTCGGTAATACCGGCCGCATAGCTCCGGCTTATGCCTTCCACAGCACTTGTAAAAGGAGTGCCTGTCCCGTTAACGGCCAGATCATAACCCAGTTTTACACGGTCCCATCTTTTATCGCGGTCCATTGTGTAATAACGGCCTATGACGCTGGCAATTTTGCCGGTAGATTTTGCCATATGGTCTTCCAGACGTTGTACGAAATCCTTCCCGCTCTGAGGATCGGTGTCGCGTCCGTCCATAAGACAATGGACGTAAACACGGGGAAGATCCCAGGCTTTGGCAAGGTCCAGAAAAGCAAAAAGATGTTCAAGTGAAGAGTGAACCCCTCCATCCGAAACCAGCCCCATGAAATGCAGAGATTTCCTGTTATTCCGCGCGTATTCGTATGCGGCTTTGATTTCGCTGTTCTTTTCCAGGGAACCTTCGCGGCAGGCCTTGTTAATTTTAACAAGATCCTGATAAACAATGCGTCCTCCTCCGATATTCAGATGTCCCACTTCTGAGTTTCCCATTTGGCCGTCGGGGAGTCCTACGTCTTCGCCGCATGCGCTCAGGGTGCTGCTGGGATATTGTGTCCGGAGCGCGTCTATATGAGGCTGCCCCGTAGTATAGATGGCATTGGAATGGTCATGTTTTCCTTCCCCCCATCCGTCAAGGATCATCAATAATACATTCTTTTTCATGTGCGTAAAATTATCCCGCAAAGGTACACAAAAGATTTTACGTACATTTGTCGTACATTATGAGTAGAAGAAATCAAACAAGCCGTAAAGGACGCGGCAAACCGTCGGGAAATGCCCGTCAGGAAAAGGATTACGGCAATAGTAAAAGCCGGAGAAGATCGAAAGCCGTTGAATGCGAAGGGACCCTGAGCATGACTCGTGAAGGCTTTGCCTTTCTGGTAGTAACCAAACAGAACGGGGCAGAACCCGTAGAAGATATTTTTTTGCCGGCAAGAAAATTAAACGGCGCTTTGCACGGAGACCTGGTCAGGGTGGCCGTCATTAGCCGTAATGCCAGGGACGGGAAGAAAAAGGAAGGAGAGGTTGTTCAGATACTGGAACGCTCAAAAAGACCTTATATAGGCATTCTCCAGCTGGTTGACAAACAGGCCTATGTGATTACCGACTCTAAAAATATGCCTTTTGATATTGAGGTGATGCGAGGGAAGCTGGCAGGGGCGCAAAACGGGGAAAAAGTAGCCATTCTGGTTACCGGCTGGAACAATAAAAACAATTTGCCCCTGGGCAAAGTGCTTGATGTTCTGGGGCTTCCCGGAGAGAATAACACAGAAATGCATGCCATCCTGGCAGAGTTCGGATTGCCTTACCGGTTTTCAGAAGAGGTTGAAAAACAGGCAGAAGAAATAAGTGCAGAAATCCCCGGGGATGAACTCAGACAACGCAGGGACTTTCGCGATATTCCTACCTTTACCATAGATCCGGCCGATGCCAAAGACTTTGACGATGCGCTTTCCATACGACATTCAGATAAGAAAGGAGCACAATGGGAAGTGGGGGTTCATATTGCCGATGTCAGTTATTACGTTGCTCCCGATACACTTATTGACACATCGGCTTTCGAAAGGGGCAACTCCGTGTACCTGGTGGACCGGACAGTGCCCATGCTTCCGGAAAAACTGTCTAACAACCTGTGTTCCCTGCGTCCCGGCGAAGAGAAATTGTGTTTTTCGGCCGTGTTTGAATTAAACGATCAGGGCCAGGTGCTTTCCAGGTGGTTTGGCCGGACCGTGATCCGTTCAGCCAGCCGCATGTCTTATGAAGAAGCACAGGCCGTGCTGAACGGGGTGGAAAATGTTTCAACGGCCGGTTCGGGACCTGTACCCCGGGAGATCAGGGAGGGGCTTGCTGTCTTGCATAAACTGGCCGGTAAGCTGAGGGATGAACGCTTTCAGAAAGGAGCCATTGCCTTTGAGCGGCCCGAGGTAAAAGTCCGGGTCGATGAGACAGGAAAACCGCTGGCCGTCATTGTGAAGGAAACTATCGACTCCAATTGGCTGATAGAAGAATTTATGTTGCTGGCCAATAAGGAAGTGGCTGCGTTCGTAGCCGGGAAAAAGTCGCCTGCTTTCGTTTACAGGGTGCATGAACCGCCGGCAGAAGACAAAATGACAGCCTTTCGCGACTTTGTTTTCCATTTTGGATATAACATGAAGAAAACAAAGACAACCCGCGATTATGCCAGAGAGTTGAACAAACTGCTGGATAAGGCCAGGGAAAAACCCGAAGCGGGCGGAATTGTCATTATGGCGCTGCGTTCTATGGCCAGGGCCCATTACACTACACACAACGTGGGTCATTACGGCCTGGCTTTCGACAATTATACCCATTTCACGTCCCCGATCCGCCGCTATTCAGACCTCATGGTACATCGGCTGCTGGCGCTATATTTGAGAGGAGGACAGTCTGCAGATCAGGGAGCTCTCGAGACCCGATGCCTGCATCTTTCCCAGCGAGAGCAACTGGCCATGGACGCCGAGCGTGCCAGTATAAAATACAAAATGGTTGAGTATATGCAGGACAAGGTGGGTTCGGAATTCAACGGGACTATCTCGGGACTGACCGAGTGGGGCATGTATGTAGAACTTGATGAAACACTAATTGAAGGAATGATCCCGGTAAGGGAAATGACAGACGATTATTATGTGTTTGAAAAAGAATCCTATACGCTCACAGGCACCCATACCGGCCGGCATTTCGAACTGGGACAGAGAGTTCGCGTTATGGTTGAAAGAGCCAATTTGGAACAGAAACAACTGGATTATAAATTGATAAACTAAAATCTTATGAAAAAAGGCAGAATCTGGATTATTATCATTGCCATTATTGCCATTCTGGTTTTGTGGTTCGTTAAACTGAACAACCGGATGGTGGCTGCAGAAGAAAAAGCCGTTCAGGCATGGTCACAAGTGGAAAACGTTTACCAGCGAAGGTCAGACCTCATCCCTAATCTGGTAGCTACAGTCAAAGGCGCTGCAGACTTTGAAAGAGGAACCCTGGAAGCCGTAATTGAAGCCCGGGCCAAGGCTACATCGGTTACTGTAGATCCCTCAAATCTTACCGAGGAAAGTATGGCCGCTTTTCAAAGTGCCCAGGATAATCTGAGCCAGTCGCTGGGGCGTCTCATGGTGGTTATTGAACGCTATCCCGAATTAAAGGCTAATCAAAATTTTCTGGAGCTTCAGGCACAACTGGAAGGCACAGAGAACAGGATAACTGTGGAACGCCGGTCATTTAACGAGACCGTACAGTCCTACAACACCCTTATCCGTAAATTTCCGAATTCAATTATTGCCGGTATTGCCGGTTTTGAGAAGAAAGCCTATTTCAAAGCGGCCGAAGGCGCAGACAAAGCTCCCGTAGTGGAATTTTAGTGTCCATTCACATACCCGGACTTTCTACTGTCAGCTCCTGCCCGTCCGGAGTAATTAGTTTACAACCTGACGACACATCACAAATATGACCGATCGTGTCCAGGTTGTATTCTTTTTGTACCTTTTCGTATTGATTCAATGGCAGAGTAAAAAGCATCTCATAATCGTCCCCTCCGTTAAGTGCTGCTACCAGGGGCGAAAGAGAGGGATCGGTCCCGGCAAATTCAAAACACTGGCGGGCAATGGGGATCTTATTGACAAACAGCCTTGCACCTTTACCCGAAGCCTTGCAGAGACTTAGAATACTATGGGCCAGTCCGTTTTTCAGAAGGCACATGGAAGTGGGTACCAGGTCGTCACGGCGCAGGTTCTCCAGCAGGGCGGACGGTAATTCCGGTTTCAGGTAACGTTCCAGGATGTATTCGTAACCGTTCAGATTGGGCAGAGCATCTTTTTCAGTCTCTCCCGTAAAAACGCGTTTTTCCCTTTCCAGAAGACGGAGTCCCATATAGGCGGCCCCTACGTTTCCGCTCAGACAAATGAGGTCGTTTTCCTGTGCGCCGCTCCTGCGTGTAAGCAGACCGGGCTCTGCCTGTCCAATGGCAGTCACGGCCAGTGAAAGACCCGTATAAGACGATTGAACGTCAATAGCTGCAATGTCTACTGAATAACGGCGGCTTAAGGCCGAGATGCCTTCGAAAATAGCATCGATATCTTCAACAAAAAAACGTTGTGAAACACCTATGTTTACCAAAAGCTGAACCGGAACGGCATTCATGGCCATTACCTGTCCCATGGCCCCGATAGCCGTTTTGTACCCGATGAATTTCAACGGTACGTAACTCAGATCGAAATCTACTCCTTCCAACGCCAGTTGCTGGGCAGATACGCTTAACGGATCCATAAAAAAAGCCACAGCGGCATCGTCCCCATATCCTTGCAGGGTGGAGTCGTTTACAACAGTGAATCGGGCTGCCAAACGTTCTGTAAGATTGTATTTTCCAAGTTTCGAGACGGGTGTTCTCGTCTCTGTCTCTTTTTTACTCATACTGCAAAAGTAAGAATAATCGTGTATATTTGCACGCTATGAACGAACATCAGGATACCATACTAAAGAGGATCACGGAGAATGAATACGAACACGGTTTTGAAACAAAACTCGAACAGGAATTCATTCAAAAAGGGTTAAATGAAGAAGTGATCCGTACAATATCCGCAAAGAAAGAAGAGCCCTCCTGGTTGCTGGAATTCCGCCTGAATGCATATAGAAAATGGCTTACCATGAAAATGCCCGGCTGGGCGCACCTGGAAATTCCTCCCATTGATTACCAGAATATCATTTATTACGCTGCCCCAAAAAGTCCCTCTGCCCCTGCTTCCGGACAGGAAATGGACCCCAAACTGGCCGAAACCTTCGAAAAGCTCGGGATTCCGCTTCATGAACGCAATGTGCTGGCCGGTATGGCTGTAGACGCTGTTTTCGATTCGGTCTCGGTCAAGACTACTTTTAAGGAGACCCTCGCAGAAAAAGGTATTATTTTTTGTTCTTTTTCCGAGGCTGTTCGCGATTACCCGCACCTTGTGCAGCAATACCTGGCCAGTGTAGTGCCTGTTGGCGATAATTTCTTTTCTGCACTCAATTCGGCTGTGTTTTCAGACGGCTCTTTCTGCTATATCCCCAAAGGGGTACGTTGTCCCATGGAGCTTTCCAGCTATTTCAGGATCAATGCGCGCGGAACGGGACAATTTGAAAGGACGCTTATTGTTGCGGAGGAAGGATCTTACCTGAGCTATCTGGAAGGCTGTACTGCGCCGCAGAGAGACGAGAACCAGCTTCATGCGGCCGTGGTTGAGATCATTGTTATGCAGGATGCAGAAGTTAAATACTCAACCGTACAAAACTGGTATCCGGGCGATTCACAGGGAAAGGGCGGGATCTATAATTTTGTCACAAAGAGAGGTATTTGCAAAGGTTCCCATGCCAGGCTTTTCTGGACGCAGGTAGAAACGGGATCTGCCATTACCTGGAAATATCCCAGTACCATTCTGAAAGGAGATAATTCAGTAAGTGAGTTTTATTCGGTAGCTGTTACAAACAATTTTCAACAGGCAGACACCGGAACCAAAATGATACATATAGGTAAAAATACCCGGAGCCGGATAGTCAGCAAGGGGATATCGGCCGGTCACAGCCAAAACTCTTACAGAGGGCTTGTGAAAATGTTGCCCGGAGCTGAAAATGCCTATAATCACTCACAGTGTGATTCGCTCCTTTTAGGAGATAAATGTGGTGCGCATACTTTCCCTTATATTGAAAGTGAGAATGATACGGCTGTTGTGGAGCACGAAGCCACAACTTCCAAAATTGGAGAAGACCAGCTGTTTTATTGCATGCAACGCGGGATCGGCCCGGAAGACGCTGTCGGCTTGATCGTTAACGGATATGCCCGTGAAGTGCTGAATAAACTTCCCATGGAGTTTGCTGTTGAGGCCCAGAAATTGCTTAGTGTATCGCTGGAGGGCTCGATTGGATAGGTATGGGTGCTTTTTTTGATCTACACAATATCTTTTTCACCATTAACGGACAAGGTGTTTCGTACCTGGAATTCTGTGCCGTTATTTTTGGGTTAACGTCCGTTTTTCTCGCTAGTCTTGCCAAGGCGCTTAACTACTGGATAGGTTTTGTGTACTCGGCGCTGCTGTTTGTAATGTTTCTTCAAAAGAACCTATATACCAACATGTTATTACAACCCGTTTCCATTGGGATCCTTATATACGGACTTTACAAATGGACGCGTCCTGCGACAGGAGAAAAGAACGGGAAGTATCAACTGAAGATCTCGTTTCTGACACCAAAACAGAGAATAATGCATTTGGTCCTCCTTAGTGTTATTGTTTTTATCTGGGGATTTATTCTTACCCGCTTACACTCCTTGTCTGATGTGTTTCCCCCGGCCCGTGCGCCTTACCTGGATGCAACAGTCGCAGGGCTTATGCTTATGGCACAGCTTCTGGCCGCGCGAAAGAAATGGGAGAGCTGGATTTTTTGGATTGTTTTGAATATTTGTAATGTAATATTATATATTTCCGCCGGGCTTGTATTTATGCCCATTGTGGCTGTATGTTACCTGGCTTTGAATGTCATTGGGATCATTCATTGGAAAAAAGAATGGAAAAAACAAGAGAATTATGTTGAAAATAATTGATTTGCACGCACGTATCGGCGAAAAAGAAATATTACGGGGTATTAATCTCGAGATCAATCCGGGTGAGGTGCATGCCATCATGGGTCCAAACGGGTCTGGAAAATCTACCCTTGCAGCAGTCCTGGCCGGACGTGAAATGTTCACTGTAACACAGGGAAAAGTGTTGTATATGGGACAGGACCTTTTAGCCATGGCCCCCGAAGAACGCGCCCGTATGGGTGTATTCCTGGGATTCCAATATCCTGTGGAAATTCCGGGGCTGTCAAACGTGAATTTTATGAAAGCGGCTGTGAACGAACACCGGAAATATAAAAACCTTCCGGCATTGTCAGCTGCTGAATTTCTGAAACTTATGCGTGAAAAAATGGCCATTGTGGGAATGGACACTTCTTTCGGGAACAGAGGCGTGAACGTGGGTTTCTCCGGCGGGGAGAAAAAACGCAACGAAATATTTCAAATGGCCATGCTCGAACCCACTCTTGCCTTTCTGGACGAAACGGACAGCGGTCTGGATGTTGACGCTTTACGCGTAGTGGCACAAGGGGTTAACAAGCTTAAAACCAAAGAAAACTCATTTGTGGTCATAACCCACTATCAGCGTTTGCTGGATTATATTGTCCCCGATATTGTCCACGTATTGTATAAAGGGCAGATCATTAAAACTTCCGGAAAAGAACTGGCTCTGGAAGTAGAAGAAAATGGATACGACCATCTCATAAGTGCGCTATGAAAGAGTATACTTATCTTCCCGAGGTCAGACAGGCCTTTCGCTGCAGTGTCCCCAACGCGGGTATAAGGCAGGTTTTTATGGTGGATGGGCTGCTTCAGGAGCCTTCCGGCATGGAAAACGGATGGGAGCTTATGCCCGGAAAAGACGGCAAGGGACTGATCATGACCGTACGCGGTGACCATTTCTCTTCGCCGGTGCAGATCATAAGCGTCAGGAGTGAGAATATGCCTCATCCGGTGGAATTTACCAATGAATGGATCCTCGCGCCCGGTGCCCGTATGCAGCTGATTGTATGTGATCATACAATCAAAGAATATCTTTACCGTACCATAAGAAACACGATCATATCGCTGGGCGACGGAGCGCAGCTCGATATCCTGTTCATGCAGAACGAACACAAAGAGTCGTCTTACAAACTGGAAGTGAATGCAAGCCTGGGTGAGGAAGCTTTGCTGGATTGCCATATAATAAGCCTTTACGGCGGGACCATTAGCAATACCGTAAACGCAATCATGGAAAAGCCCGGGGCCCGGTGTAACCTGGACGGCCTTTACCTGGCCGACGGAACCCAGAGTATAGAATATAATGTAGATGTTAAGCACCTGAGTGGCAATTGTTCATCCAACCAATTATTTAAAGGTGTTCTTGACAATCGTGCACGGGCTTCTTTCCGCGGCACTATTCTCGTGGCTAAAGATTCGCAGAAAACGGAGGCTTTCCAGGCAAACCATAATTTGTTACTTACCAAAGAAGCAAAAATCACGACAAAGCCTCAATTGGAGATCTATGCAGATGATGTAAAATGTTCCCACGGAGCCTCCATAGGCCGTCTTGATGAACTGGGTCTTTTCTATCTGCGGTCACGCGGAATCTCTCTTCCGGAAGCACAGACTCTCCAACAAATGGCTTTTGTGCAGGATGTACTCGGTAAAATAAAGACCGATACTATTAGAGAACGTTTGGAGAAAATGGTGGAAAGCAGATTGCGTGGGGAATTTTCCAAATGTTCCCATTGCACCATGCACTGTTGTTGAGAATAATGTGTATATCTTTTTTCTTTTTCTCTGTTTTTAAAGATTCTATTCAAGTAACTTGCAATCTCTTTTCTACAATTGAAAAGACCTTGCCCATTTAGTAACCCTCTTATATACAGCGTTATGGATTCTCAAAAAAAGAATGCAGCGGTCGTTTTTCCCTATGAGGAAGCTTTGGCCAAAACAAAAGAGTATTTTAACGGAGATGAACTGGCCGCCTCTGTCTGGATTAACAAATATGCCATGAAAGATTCTTACGGGAATCTTTATGAATGCACTCCCGCCGATATGCACGGACGACTTGCCCGTGAGTTTGCCCGCATTGAACAAAAGTATCCGAACCCTATGAGCGAAGAGGAAATATTCGGATTGTTGGAAAAGTTCAGGTATGTTGTGCCCCAGGGAGGGCCCATGACCGGAATCGGCAATGACCATCAGGTTGCCTCTTTGTCCAATTGTTTTGTGATAGGTCATAAAAATCCTGCCGACTCTTACGGCGGCATAATGAGGATTGACGAGGAACAGGTTCAGCTTATGAAACGCCGGGGAGGCGTGGGACATGACCTGTCGCATATACGTCCGGGCGGTTCGCCCGTACTCAACTCGGCGCTTACCTCTACAGGCGTGGTGCCTTTTATGGAGAGGTATTCGAATTCCACCAGAGAAGTGGCGCAGGATGGCAGAAGGGGCGCTCTCATGCTTTCAATTTCCATCAAACACCCCGATGCAGAAAAGTTCATCGATGCCAAGATGGAACAGAATAAAGTGACGGGAGCAAACGTTTCGGTCAGAATTGACGATGATTTTATGAAGGCTGCCCTCGCAGGGAAATCCTATGAACAACAATATCCTGTCGATTCTCCCAATCCTAAATATAAAAAAGAGACCGATGCCTCTTTATTGTGGAAAAAGATTATCCATAACGCCTGGAAATCTGCCGAACCGGGCGTGTTGTTCTGGGATACGATAATCAGGGAATCGATTGCAGATTGTTATGCAGATCTGGGTTACCGTACCATCAGCACCAATCCCTGCGGTGAGATTCCGTTGTGTCCTTATGATTCCTGCCGTCTGATTGCAATGAATCTATACTCATACGTAGAAAATCCTTTTACGCCGGAGGCTAAGTTCAATATGAAATTATTCAAAAATCACGTGGCTAAAGCCCTGCGTTTGAATGATGATCTTATTGATTTGGAAATGGAGAAAATAGATGCTATTATCTCTAAAATTGATAAAGATCCCGAAGATGAAGATGTGAAGCGTAACGAGCGTGAACTGTGGGAGAAGATTAAAGCCAAATCTCTCGGGGGCCGGCGTACCGGTCTGGGCATTACAGCCGAGGGTGATATGCTCGCTGCACTGGGTCTTCGCTATGGTTCGGAAGAAGCCATCAAAGTAGGTGTCCTTGTACAGAAAACACTGGCGCTCTCTGCTTACGCCTCGTCTGTTCAACTGGCCCAGGAGCGTGGCCCGTTCCCCATTTTCGATGCCAACAGAGAGTTGAGAAATCCCATGATAGAACGCATACGTCAGGAAGATGAAGAGCTGTACCAAAGAATGGTTAAAGCGGGACGCCGTAATATTTCCATGCTTACGATCGCTCCTACCGGAACAACCAGTCTGATGACTCAGACTACCAGCGGCATAGAGCAGGTATTTCTTCCCGTATATCAGCGTCGTAAAAAAGTAAACCCCAACGATAAAAATGTGACCATTGCCTTTACAGATAAAATGGGAGATGCGTTTGAGGAATACAACGTCTTTCATCATAAATTTCTCGACTGGGCCGTCATAAACGGTTATGACCGGGACACGGTGATTGGCATGAATAAGGAAGAACTTGCCGCCCTGGTAGAAAAATCACCCTATTACAAAGCTACCGCAAACGATGTAGATTGGGTGGCCAAGGTGAAAATGCAGGGCCAAATGCAAAAATGGGTGGATCATTCCATAAGCGTAACCGTTAACCTGCCCGCCGATGTTACTGAAGACATGGTGGCAGAAGTATACAGGACCGCCTGGGAATGGGGCTGCAAGGGGGTTACCGTTTACAGGGACGGAAGCCGTACCGGAGTCCTTGTTTCTGCCGACGGAGATTCAAAAACCGGCAAAATGATGCAGTCGATGCCCAAACAGCGCCCCATTGCACTCGATGCCGAAGTAATACGGTTTAAAAACGCAAACGAACAATGGATTGCCTTTGTAGGCCTGTATGAAGGACGACCTTATGAGATATTTACAGGGAAACTCGACGAGGATACCCGGACCATACCTAAATCTATTACCATGGGACAGGTTATCAAGGTTGTGGAGGAAAAAGGATCCCGCTATGATTTCAAGTACATAGACAAATATGGGTATCCGAACACTGTAGGAGGAATCTCCCATATGTTCAACCAGGCCTACTGGAATTATGCAAAACTCATTTCCGGGGTGTTACGGAACGGATTACCAGTAGAAGAAGTAGTGCACCTGGTATCTTCCCTGGAACTGGACAGCCAGACCATCAACAATTGGAAATCGGGAGTGGAACGTGCCCTCAAGCGTTATATCCCCAACGGCACAAAAGATTCTTCGGGAGCGCATTGCGAGAAGTGCGGTTCTGAAAACCTTGTTTACCAGGAGGGATGTCTCCTCTGCATGAGTTGTGGTTTTTCCAAATGCGGTTAATTAATCGTTCTTATGTCAACATCTGTTGTATATCCGTATGCCAAGATCAATATCGGACTGCATGTTATTGAAAAACGTGCAGACGGGTATCACAATATTGAGACGGTGTTCTATCCGGTCTCTATGCATGATATCCTGGAGGTGACAGATGCCCCTGAAGCCGGCAAAGATGCCGCCCTGTTTACTTACGGTCTTGACATACCCGGTGATCCGTACGGGAATCTCTGCATGAAAGCATACCGTCTTTTGGCTGCAGACTTCCCACTGACCCCCGTGGAGATACATCTGTACAAAAACATTCCAATGGGAGCCGGGTTAGGCGGTGGCTCTTCAGATGCTGCCTTTTGTATTCAACTGCTCAACAAGCATTTTGGATTAAACCTTACCCATGCCCAATTAATGCATTATGCTCTGCAATTAGGCAGCGATGTGCCGTTTTTTTTACAACCTTTACCCCCGGCCGCTTACCTGGCAGGCGGACGTGGAGATTTGTTGACACCCATCCCCCTCGGCCTGAGAAACTATCGTATTGAACTCCGGTTTCCGCCTGTTTCTGTGTCTACGGCCGAAGCATATGCCGGCATTATACCTCAACGACGGGACGTGGGATTGCGTGAACGGCTCCTCCAGCCGGTTGACACATGGAAATGTATAGTTTCGAACGATTTTGAGAACACAATCTTTGAGAAATATCCGGTCATCCGGAGCTATAAAGAAGCTCTTTACGATGAGGGAGCGGTTTATGCCTCTATGACAGGAAGCGGATCTGCCGTATTTGGTTTGTTCAGGATTTAAAAATCTTTATATCTTTGTGGCGCTAACCAAATAATGTCTTTATCTTTGGAACCTCCGAGTTGTTATTTTAGTTTCATCGTGTCCCGTATGCGTACGGACTCTTTTCTGCGCTATTGATATGGGACTGTATTACAGAGAAAAATTTAAGAACGGCGCTGAGATTGCCGTTTGGGAGATTACCGAAACAGAAAATCAGTTATCGGCTCTCTGCGTCCTGCCTAACGATGAGCAGGAAGAATTATCCTATATTTCAAGCGAAAAACGAAGGATTGAACGCCTTGCCGTAAGGGCTTTGCTGGACCTTCTTTTTCCTGAAAAAGTATATCTGCGCTACCATGAAAACGGGCGTCCTTTCCTGCAAAATTCCATTGTAGAGTTAAGTATTGCCCATACCGGCCGCTTCGCTTGTGTGATCACACATCCGGAAAATAGTGTGGGTATTGACATAGAAGCATTGTCAAGGAATTTTGCTTCTGTTGAGGCACGTGCTGTGAATGAAGAAGAACGCGAGGCTCTTTCAGACAAAAGTGAAATAAGGTCCCATCAGTTGGCTATCATCTGGTGTGCCAAGGAAGCGCTATATAAGTATATGTCTCAGAATGATGTCGACTTTGCCCGGCAAATGGAAATTGCACGTTTTTATCCCCGGGAACAGGGAGAAATTCAGGCTGATTTCATACATAAAGACAGAGAGCGTGAAAGCTTCACGCTGGAATATACGATCCTTGATGACCACGTTATGGTCTGGTTAGTGGGTTAAAGAATCCGGCATATTTTTCCACCATAGAAACAGGCTGATAGCTGAGTTTTGCTTTCCGGAGGCCTTCGTCTCCGGCATCGTCTTCGCGGTTTATATAAATAAGATCGGGGTGTCTTTCCTGAACATATTCGGCAAAAAGTTGATTAATGGCCTGATAAGACCCTTTATATTCAGGAAATGCTTTTTCTATATGCACAATGTAAGTATCGCTGCTTAACGGTTCACCCACGGTAAAAGCAACAATCCGGCCCTCTGCCCTGAGGAGTAACCCTTCGAGTTCCAGTCCCTGAAAATGATAAAAAGTCCTGTGAACGGCGCATTTTTCCTCTGAAAGAGCCGCGTTGTGGCGGCATCCCATCTTAACACACCATTCATCGTTCATCTTTAGGCATTCGGCAATGTTGTCAGCTGTAATATTCTCTGTCAGAAAATCCGGATAGAGCCTTTTGAAACTCGAAATAAGATTTCTTTTGGGTTGCAATTTTTTTCCCCCGAGCAGTACCAGCTGGCTGGTAGGATAAAGGTAATCGAAAGAAGAACGGACGGGGCTGATGTCAAACTGACCCGGGAACGCTTTTCGGAGTTCGCCTGCCTGTTGTTCTGAGAGACCCCATAGACTGAAAGGCTCTCCAGGCGAGAGATCCGCTATGATCTGGACAGCCTCATCAGCAGAAAATTCTTCCCCGTTTTCTGCAAGGGGATAAAGATAAGCATATGGATCACTTTCCTCTTTGCGGCTCCGGAATATCAAAAGCGGACCCGAAGCGGAAGGAACTGTAGCATGGGTAGTATTATATATGCCTGCCCACATGTAGAGAGCTGTAAAAGAAAATTCGGAGCTCTGTTTATTGGCATTCTTGAGAAATGGTATAATAAAGGATCGATCGGTAACAGATAAAGGAGAAAACTCTCTCATAAAAAATCTTATTCGTTTAACCATGTTTCCAGTTGCCCGAGCAACCGGTCACGCATTTCCTGGGGAAGGCTCCCAATACGGGTGCGATGATTCCCTCCGGGTTGCACAAAATAGAGCACATTCGGTTTCCCCGGGTCGGGAACAGCTGCAGCGGTCCATGGATCCCACTCTCCATACAGGAATACCAGCTTTGCATCCGTTTTTTTAACAAAATCGCTTTGCATTTTATAAAGTTTCTTGTTGAAACGGGGCTTATAATAATCCGGAAGAAATATTTTTCTCAAATATCCTTTTGAAGTTTTCAATTCCATTGCAGGATATTTTCTGGTTACCCACTTGCCGGTTATCTCTTTGTTTTTCTGTTCATTAATGAACGGTTCTGGGATCTTGTCATCATTCTTTTTAGCCATTTTTGCTGCCTTTTTGGCCTCTTTAGCTTCTTTTTTTGCTATTTCTTTTTCACTGTCGGGGATAAAACGGGTACGTGTTACTTTAAATCTGAAAGGATTGGTATCGTATCCATAGTAACCCAACTGTTTTGCTGCCTGGACAAAGAAAGACATATTAGGGGTTTCCCGCATCATGTAGTCGGGAGAAGATATTTTCATGAAATGGGCAAAAAGCAAGGAGTCCGGAGCCGTTATGGCAGGTATTTCTTTAACGGGTGTTCCCCATTGCCAAAAAGCAAAGGAATACTCCAATACGGCAAAATCAAATATATCTGATAGCGGTTCGGTAAATTTATAACCCGCTTTTTCGCAGAATGAGGTAAAAACAGGCATAAGACTGTCTTTGCGGATTAGCAACTCTTTCTGAAAAGTCAGCACTTTTTCGCGGTCTTCTTTTGTCCCTGCCTTATTTTTAATAAAAGGCTCGTGACGTCCGTCTTCCACGTTCTGGCATAGCGGGCCGACGTATGATACCGTAATATCCACATCGTCGGGAAATAACGTGCGATACATCAAGGCAGTCTGCCCTCCTTTGCTTATACCCGTTGCAATCCATTTTCCCTGATAAACGGGACGCAGCATTTCACGAATCTTGTGCAGGTCGGTCATAGCCAGCTCACCGGTAAGATGTTTCCAAGTACGGGGTTGCGGGGTTGACTGGGAGAAGAAACGGTGTTCCACTACTACAAGATTTGCATTCAGTAACCGGGACAATTCTTCCCTGTACCTGGGATTGGAAGCATAATCGGCGCCGTATCCTTCGGTAACCATTACGGTTGGTCTGTCCGCTCCTACGTGCATTACAAAAATACGTTGCTCAAAGAACCCGTCCCGCACTTCGTCGTGATTTACCATCTGACGGACTTTGACCTGGTATTTCTCACTGAATTCGGTGCTTTCCAGCCGAAGAACCTCGGTAACACCTGTAAGGGACGACAACGTCACTTCGAGAGGGGTTCTGGAAGCCCTGAATGTCTGCGCCGGTAAGGATCCGGAAACGGGAATAAGAGCCAGTAAGGCAAGTAGAACGATGCTTTTCTTTAGTTTCATAAAGTATTGGAATAATTGTCAATTAAATCATTATGGAATGCAGCTGGTCTGGACGCCAGCGAAGGATTCACGGTAAAGGCAGGCTTTGTTGTTAACGTCTGTATCTGTGTTGCAGCTGCCTTCCTGCCCGTAATTAGCGATATGGCTTTGGCAAAGACCCTTTCGCGAACGTCTCCCAAAGGATAATTCTCGCCCAACACCACTTCGTCTTCTTCGTAATCAGGAGCAAAACCCTCGCGAAAATCCGTTACGCCCAATGAATTGGCATACCGGTAAACAATAGCCTGGGTTCCCCAGTTTCCAATGCCGGTATCTTCTTCGGGTGAAAAAATCATGGCTGCAGTATATTTCCCACGGGTTGACAGGCCTACCTGAATAACTTCCATATACGGATCAAGGCCGCATAATGTCAGCTCGGAAGCACTTGCCGTATTGTATGATGTGAGGATATATATACGTGAAAGATTCAAGTTAACGGATTGGTCGGAAGCTTTTGGAAAATATTCGAACAACATGTCGTTACGGTTATTCTCTGTCCAGTAGTTCTGATACAGTTCATTCCAGTGTTTAGACACCAGGACGGTGGACCCGTTAAGACATGAAGCAGGACATAATGCCCCGGCAAGAATCTTTGCAGCGGACAGATAGCCTCCCAGGTTATATCTCAGGTCCAAAACCAGATCTGTGATGCCCCATTCTTTAAATGATTGCAGCACGGGAAGAAAATATGATTCGGAATCTCCAAAGAAATCGGTATAACACATATAACCAATCCGGTGACCGCTGTCTTCTGTTAATGAATACGCAACTACCGGGTTCAGCGACTGTTTTCTTGAAGTCAGCGATACGGTACCCGGCAGATTGTTAATGTATCCTTCTTTGTATTCTCCCATTGTAAGACTCAGGCTGCTTCCGTAATACAAATTGGTATAGTTCTCTTCAGTTATGGATTGTCCGTTCATTTCAACAATAATATCACCGCGTTTGAGACCTGCATCAGATGCAGGAGTCTGGGGATAAACGTATTGAATAACAGCAAACATAGAGCCTGTGTTTGAAAATTTACCAAATGTAAGTGAATAACCGAATGTGGTTTCAACACCCTGGGAGCCTTCAAGTAATGTCTGAACATCGTCGGTAATAAAAGACCATCGGTCTTCGGTCCGGTAACACAGTTTCTCAAAAAAGTCCTTTTCATCGAATTCATAACGGATATCAAGATCACCGGGGATATGTTGTTCCCACAGGTATACCTCTTCCATTATATCCAACATATATGCATTAACCTTCTGGGTTAGCGCGGGTGCTTCTTCTTTGTCCGGATCGGTTCCGGGATGGCAGGCAGTAATCAGCAGGCCTGTTATTGCCAGTAAACACAAAATGAATCTGTTTGTTGAAAAAGCTTTCATTCGGCTAAAGTACAAATTTTTATTCTTTACCTTTGCAGAAAATATACCAAACAATATGAACAAGAATAATTTTGTTGCAGAACTCAAGTGGCGGGGGATGATCCATGACATGATGCCCGGTACCGAAGAACAATTGAATAAAGAAATGACCACGGCTTATCTGGGTATAGACCCTACAGCCGATTCATTACATATTGGACATCTTGTGGGGGTTATGATGCTCAGGCATCTGCAACTGTGCGGACACAAACCTATTGCTTTGGTTGGAGGAGCTACCGGTATGATAGGGGATCCGTCTATGAAATCCTCCGAGAGGGTTTTGCTTGACGAAGAAACTCTGCGTCACAACCAGGAATGCATAAAACGGCAGTTGTCCAGGTTCCTCGATTTTGAAACCGAACAGCCCAACAAAGCTCTTTTGTTAAACAACTATGACTGGACAAAAAATTATACATTTCTTCATTTCGTCCGTGATATAGGGAAACATATAACCGTTAATTATATGATGAGCAAAGACTCTGTAAGGAAGAGACTTTCCGGAGATGATTCAGAAGGGATGTCTTTTACCGAGTTCACTTATCAGTTGCTACAGGGCTACGATTACCTGTACCTTTACAAAACCTACGGGTGCAAACTGCAGATGGGCGGGTCCGACCAATGGGGGAATATTACCACAGGAGCTGAGCTGATCCGCAGGAAGGAAGGCGGTGAATGTTTTGCGCTGACCTGTCCCCTCATTACCAAGTCTGACGGAGGTAAATTCGGAAAAACAGAGTCGGGCAATGTCTGGCTTGATCCGGCGAGGACTTCGCCATATGCCTTTTATCAATTCTGGATGAATGTGAGTGACGATGACGCCCTGAAATATATTAAAATATTTACCCAATTATCATTCGATGAGATATCTCAATTGATAGAAGAACATAATCTGGCCCCTCACAAAAGAGTCGTTCAGGGTATGCTTGCCAGGTGTGTAACAACAATGGTACACGGAGAAGAGGAATATAACAAGGCTGTTACGGCCTCTCAGATCTTATTCGGCCAGGGGACGAATGAACAAGTAAGGTCCCTGAGTGAAGATACTTTCCTCTCGGTTTTTGAAGGAGTTCCTCAGTATGAAATTCCGAGATCCCTTTTACCCCAGCCGGTTACCGAATTAATAGCGGTGCATACTTCTATTGTGCCGTCAAAGGGCGAAGCAAGAAAACTTATTCAGGGCGGAGGTCTGAGTATTAATAAAGAAAAAGTGCTTTCAGCCGAAACCCCGGTTGATGCTTCTCAGCTAATAGGCGATAAATACCTGCTCGTACAAAAAGGGAAAAAGAATTACTTTATCATAAAAGTTATATAACCATGAATGCAACGGAAGCCGGACCAAACACAAGACAATTGAAGGTCGCCCGGCAAATACAGCGCGACCTGTCCGAGATATTCCAGGCGCAGGGAATGGCCATGTACGACGGAGCCATGATCTCTGTGGTAAACGTACGTATTAGCCCGGACTTGTCGGTCGCCCGGGTATGGATAAGCGTATTCCCTTCGGCAAAAGCAAAAGAGGTCCTGGCTCGAGTGCAGGACCAGCAGCGGGCCCTGAGAGGCGAAGTGGGCCGTCGGGTAGCCAAACAACTGCGGATCGTTCCCGAACTTATTTTTTATATTGACGATTCTCTGGACTACGTGGAACATATAGATCAATTACTTAAAGGCTGATCTTTTTACGGTGAATTTGTCGTTTTTCATAGCATGGCGGTATCTGTTTGCCAAAAAATCAAGGCAGGTGATCAATGTCATATCCTGGATAAGTGCTGCAGGTATTGCGCTGGGAACTATGGCTCTGGTAGTGGTGATGTCTGTTTACAACGGGTTTGACAACCTGGTAAAAGGCATGTATCATACCTTTGATGCCGATCTGCTTATTAAACCGGCAGAAGGTAAAGTTTTTATCCAACCCGCATATTTTGAGGAACTGGCAAATGATGAACGTATTTCTGCCTGCTGTCCGGTCATAGAAGAAAACGTTTTTTTACAATACCGGGGTATGCAATCTGTGGCTGTGCTCAAAGCTGTAGACAGTGTTTTTATGGCCGTTTCGCCACTCAGGGAACGAACGGTACAGGGGAAGTTTAATGTGTACTTTGGCGAAGTGGAAGAAGCTGTAGTGGGACGCAACCTGGCCAACAACCTCGGAATAAATGTCGCGTTCATCGATCCGTTATGGGTATATTTTCCGGAACGGGACGCTGTGTTTTCTCCCCTCGACCCTATGGCTTCGCTGAAAAGAGAAAAACTTTTCCCCTCCGGGATCTTTGCGGTAGAACAAAATTACGATTCCCGGTATCTGTTTGTTCCACTGGCCATGGCACGCCGTCTTTTTGATTACCCAAAAGAGATCAGTTACTTGGAAATAAGAGTGCACGAGGGCGTAAATACCCGGCGTCTTCAACGCGAGATTACTGCAGGGGCCGGACCGGATTTCAGGGTATTGAACCGCTACCAGCAAAACGAAACGGTATACAAGATGATGACAACAGAAAAAATTGTCATTTTCCTGCTGCTGGGGTTTATAGTGCTCATCATATCGTGCAACGTGCTCGGCTCACTAAGTATGCTAATTCTGGAAAAGAAAGATGATGTTGAAATCCTGGAAAGCATGGGGGCCAAAGAAAAGCAGATACGGACAATCTTTATTACGGAAGGATGGCTGATATCTGTACTGGGTCTTTTGACAGGCCTGTTTCTGGGTTTACTTCTCTGCTGGCTGCAGACCACCTTTGGTTTAATCTCCCTGCCCGGAAGTTTTATGGTTTCGTCTTACCCGGTGGATGTTCAGCTTACAGATTTGTTAATTATTTCGGTTATAGTGCTCGGATTGGGTCTTCTTGCTGCCTACGTTCCGGTACGTTCTGTTTTTAACAAAGCAATTTCTGCTGCATAACCCGGTAGTTCGTTGGGTGTTTCCAGGAAGAAAGGCAGGTGACGCAACGCCGGGTGGTTGATTACCTGCTTTAGCGCTTTGATTCCCAGATGACCCTGGCCTATCACTTCGTGGCGATCTTTATGACTTCCAAACGGATTTTTTGTGTCATTGATATGGATGGCCTTCAGACGGTCCAGGCCAATCACGCGGTCGAAATGTCCGATCACCCGATCCAGCTCGTTGATAATATCGTAACCGGCGTCGTATATATGGCAGGTATCCATACAAACCCCAACACGCTCTGTGTGTTCCAGCCGGTCAATGATAGAGCGGATCTCTTCAAAAGTGCGTCCTACTTCAGATCCCTTTCCGGACATAGTCTCGAGCAGAACCCAGGTAGTTTGTTCCGGTTTAATAGCCTGATTCAGGGCTTCCGAAATGAGTTCAATGCCTTTTTCGACCCCCTGCTGAACATGGCTTCCGGGATGCAGATTGTAATAATTGCCCGGCGTAAATTCCATGCGTCTGAGATCGTCAATAAGGGTACGCAGGGCAAAATCTCTGATCCCCTGTTCAGCGGCACATAAGTTAAGGGTATACGGGGCATGCGCCATGACGGGCCTGATGTCGTGCCGGGCGGTAAACTCCAGAAAAGATTCAATGTCCTTCGGATCCATTTCTTTTGCGGCGCCCCCGCGTGGATTACGTGTAAAAAACTGAAACGTATTCGCTCCAATGCTGAGCGCCGTCCTGGCCATGGACAGGTATCCTCCCGAGGAGGAAAGGTGGCAACCAATACGGAAGCCTGTAGGATTATCGGTGTTCATATACCTGCGAAGATACAAAAAAACGGTGCGATAAGTTTTGTCCTATCACACCGTTTGTACAGAATCAGTCTCTGTTACATCATACCGCCCATACCGCCCATGCCGGGATTGGCTACGGGAGCGGGGTTTTCTTCTTTTTTCTCGGCCAGAACACATTCGGTGGTCAGGAACATTCCGGCAACCGATCCGGCATTTTCAAGAGCCACACGGGCCACCTTGGTAGGATCGATAACACCCGAGGCAAAAAGATTTTCATATTTGTCTGTGCGGGCATTGTAACCAAAATCACCTTTTCCTTCGCGTACTTTTTGAACGACAATGCTGCCTTCCTGGCCGGCATTTTCAACGATCATGCGCAACGGTTCTTCAATAGCCCGGGCAACGATAGCAACGCCTGTGGCTTCATCTTCGTTGTCGGCTTTGATTTTCTTAAGAGAAGGAATGGCACGGAGGTAAGCCACGCCGCCACCGGGAACAAAACCTTCTTCAATTGCGGCACGGGTAGCGTTCAAGGCATCTTCCACGCGATCTTTCTTGGATTTCATTTCCACTTCCGATGCGGCTCCCACATAGAGAACAGCTACTCCACCGGAAAGTTTGGCAAGACGTTCCTGTAGTTTTTCCTTATCGTAATCGCTGGTGGTAATTTCCATTTGTTTACGGATCTGTGCAACACGGGCGTTAATGGCTTCTTTGGTGCCGGCTCCGTTTACAACGGTGGTGTTTTCCTTGTCAATGACCACTTTCTCTGCATTACCCAGCATATCGATTGTTGCCGATTCCAGACGGATACCCTTGTCTTCGGTAATAACTGTTCCGCCTGTAAGGATGGCAATGTCTTCCAGCATTTCTTTACGACGGTCTCCGAATCCGGGGGCTTTAACGGCTGCGATCTTAAGTGTGCCGCGGAGCCTGTTAACAACCAATGTGGCCAATGCTTCGCCGTCTACGTCTTCTGCGATAATTAGCAGGGAACGGCCGTTTTGTGCAACCGGTTCCAGAACGGGCATAAGATCTTTCATGGTAGAAATCTTCTTGTCTGTGATCAGCACAAGCGGATTGTCCAGAACAGCCTCCATTTTATCTGAATTGGTAATAAAATAAGCCGAAATATAGCCGCGATCAAATTGCATACCTTCTACCACTTTGACTTCTGTATCGGTACCCTTTGCTTCCTCAACAGTAATAACGCCTTCTTTCTTAACCTTTGACATAGCTTCTGCAATAAGCTTTCCAATGGTTAAGTCATTGTTGGCCGATACCGAGGCAACCTGTTCGATCTTTGACAGATCGTCGCCTACGCTCTGGCTCTGCTCCTTAAGGCTGTTTACTACACATTCAACAGCTTTTTCAATCCCGCGTTTAAGGTCCATTGGGTTGGCGCCGGCGGTAACATTCTTTAGGCCCACGTTTATAATGGACTGAGCAAGAACGGTTGCCGTGGTGGTACCGTCACCTGCCTGATCGTTGGTCTTGGAAGCGACTTCCTTGACAATCTGTGCGCCCATATTGGCGAACGCATCGCTCAATTCAATCTCTTTCGCAACCGTTACACCGTCCTTGGTGATTTGAGGTGCGCCGTATTTCTTATCAATAACCACATTGCGTCCTTTAGGACCCAAGGTTACTTTCACTGCATTTGCCAAAGCGTCCACACCTTCTTTCATGAGGTTGCGGGCTTCAATATTGTATTTAATTTCTTTTGCCATAATTGTAAATGTTAATATTAAAGGTTAGATAACGGCTAAAACGTCGGATTGACGCATTATAAGATAATCGGTCCCGTCTACATTGATCTCGGTGCCGGCATATTTGCCGTATAAAACAATATCACCTTCTTTCAATTCCATTGGCTCATCTTTTTTTCCGCTACCTACGGCAACAACTTTTCCACGTTGGGGTTTTTCTTTTGCGGTGTCGGGAATAAACAGGCCCGAAGCTGTCTTGGTTTCCGCTTCCTGCGGTTGAACGACTACTCGATCTGCTAAAGGTTTGATTTTCATTGTTTTTAAAATTTTAGTAATGGTTATTGTTTGTTATAATCCTCTATTGACAACTGAGGCTAACGCAAAATCAATGCCATTTACTCTTCTCTGTCAAATTGTCAGCGTTGCAGATTTGGCAGCTTTTTGCCACACGATGAGGCCGTGCAGGGAATTCAGCAGGTAGACACACCACATACAGGTAATAATAAGATGGCTTGTTTCGCCCTCACGAATAAAGGCAAGAGTCCACATAATAATAGTTGCCGCATTAACAGTTATCCACAGGTACCATTGCTCTGAATAGGTGCGGACCATAAGCCACATGGCCACAATAGACAGAAATGTGGTGGTAGAATCGAGGAATGGAGCCGGATCGTCATAGTATTTCAGGACCATACCGCCGCCGACAATCAGAACCACGCTTACAATGCCCAATATTAAACGCTGTCGGGTGTTCAGGTTGCGGGCTTTGACTTCTGTTTTGCTCCCTTCCCTGAGTCGTTTCCGCCACAAGGCGAATCCGATAAATTGCATGGGTACGTAATACAATCCGTTCAGGGCCACTTCGCCCCAATACCCGACGCCCCAGGAAATATAAGTGTACAAACTTACCTGTATAAGACCGAAAATGTAATTTGAAATATGTCCCTTGGCCACCAAGACCACACATAGTACGCCGGAGATGGCTGCAATGCTCGAGAGCACATCTGTCTGACCGGTGGCAATGAATACAATAATATTCAAAACCACAATGGTACTGACAAGGAACCATTCATACGGGCTGAAGAAACGCAAAAATTTTTTCATAAAAGGAATTAAAATGCGGGCATAGAAAACAGGAATTCAAACGTATGCGTTTTTTGCGGCGACAGGGCATATCGCACTCCTGCCGAGAGCATGGGCCCAATCCTGAAAATATGAAAATCAAACACCAGATCGGTGCCATAGGAATGAAAACGGGAAACCGTACCGTCCTGAGCCCTGGCATACATATGATCTGTAAAGGGTATCAGCTGTATCCGTTTCAGGTACAGCACTCCGGGTATGGACAGATCTCCCGGCCATATTGGTATGGCATAATCTGCAGTCAGCCTGAAAATGTGTGGAGCGAAGACCTGTTCCCTCATTCCGCGGGGAGATGACAGGAAAGATCCCAGATAAAAATACCGGCCGGTTACCTGTTGTTTCTGGTAGGCGGCATCGATCTTAAATGCCTGGTTGCGGAAGAGCCCGGGAATGTACCCGTAAGCCTGAACCAGTCCAATGGTGCTAAAAAGAGACTGCGTCCCGGGCGTATATCCCCATTGTAAGTTTAATCCCATACCCAATCTGGGAAAAATATCCCTTTCGGCCCGGTTTTGAACCTGGTAATAACGGATTCCTGCCTGGAGCATACCCTTGTTGATGTAACGTTGTTTTTCCCTGACATAGTAAGAGTCATTTGTAAAACGGTACTGTATAGACGGGATGAAACCTCTATGCCATCCATGGCTGTTGAAAGTAAACGGGATATATGAATAAAGTCTTGCCTCCAACAGGGGAGCCCGGATTGTATCGGTCACAAAGACGATTTTATTGTTTTCCTGCCGTGTATAATTCTGTGTTCTGAACCGGTCGTTTACATTAACCTCGAGTGAGAATACGGGCAACAGCCCGGAATAGTTTACATGAAAATGACCCGAATGAAATCCGTTGTGGTATGAATATCCCAGGATGGAATACAGGGTCCCCAGTGAATTTTGGGACATGAGTGTTACTCCCGCCGAAACCGTTTCGTAGTATTTCTGGAAAGAAAAGGACTCCAGTTCGTTGAAATTGAAGTAAAAGGGAAGCCATGAATGAACTCTTGCGGCATGGAGCACTTTATTATATTTTTTAACCGGATAGGATAATTCTTCCGGGACGCGGATGGTGTCAACAATAAACCGGGGCGTTCTGTTTACCGGCAGAACGGCCGTTTTGCGGGCAGTAAGATCAGCTTGAGTATTCAGAAGACTGTCTACAGATATTTCTGTGAGCTGATATCCGGTTGTTGTATAATCTGAATAATACAGGCGGGTTTGTAAGGCGTTCTGTCCCGGGAAGGGATCGAAGGCTCCAAAGCGGGCCTGGGTAAGTTGCAGGGTTTTGCCGGTTGCCGGATCAAGTGAGAAGATATTATCGGTGTTATGGTTGAAATCGCTCTGAAAAAACAATTGGCCGTTTTCTGTGCGCAACCCGAATAAAGAATAGAAAAACGGTGGAAGTATGGTGTCACATTTTTCGTCGGACAATGAAAAACGGTAAATTCCCTTGCCTTGCTCTCCGGTAAGCAGACCATACAGGTGCGTACTGTCCTGCCATGCCAGCTCTGATAATTGCTCGCCCCGGGGGACTTGAATTTTCTTTAGATTGACACCTGTTCCGGGATCTAGAATATGCAGTTCGCTGCCACCTTCGGGACGGTATCTGACCACGGCAAGCCTGC
>ERZ1645192.516-NODE-516-length-32034-cov-8.349323_pt1 | contig 32034 bp, 26 predicted proteins | sample MGYA00575354_ERZ1645192 | MGnify/ENA primary metagenome ERZ1645192 (study PRJEB40844, sample SAMN11349763) | freshwater sediment metagenome | isolation source: river sediment | host: Sediment | place: India: Faizupur Khadar , New Delhi | collected 2017-02-21 ...
AATTTTTATTCAAAAGGAAAACGGTCCGTTCTTTACTGATTGAATACCGAACGGTTGTAGTACTGGATCGCTTCGGCGATGTGCGGCGTGTCGATGGTCGGCGCTCCGGCGAGATCGGCTATCGTACGGCTGACCTTGAGCAGTTTGGCGTAACCGCGCGTCGAGATGCCCATTTTCTCGATGGCCGCCTTGAGGAGCGCTTCGGCCGTCGGGGTGAGGGTGCAGAACTTCTCGATGTCGGCGGGGGCCATCCGGGAGTTGGTAAGATAGGGCCGTCCGTGGAACCGCTGTGCCTGCACCGCCCGGGCGTTCGCTATCCGGGAACGCATCGTCTCCGACGGTTCACCGCCGCCCCCTTTTTTCCGCAGGTCGTCGTAGGGAACCGAGTTGACGATGACCGATATGTCGATGCGGTCGAGGAGCGGTCCCGATATTTTGTGCTGGTATTTCTGCACCGCGATGGGTGAACAGGTGCAGGCGTGTTTGCGGTCGAACAAATAGCCGCAGGGGCACGGGTTCATCGAGGCGACCAGCATGAAGCTCGACGGGAACTTCACCGTAGAAACGGCGCGCGATATCGTGATCTCGCCGTCCTCGAGCGGTTGGCGCAGGACCTCGAGGGCGTTCTTCTTGAACTCGGGGAATTCGTCGAGGAAGAGGATGCCGTTGTGGGCAAGCGATATCTCCCCCGGCCGCGGCGGCACCCCGCCCCCCGCGAGGGCGACATCCGACAGCGTGTGGTGTGGACTGCGGAACGGCCGCTCGACCACCAACCCTTCGCCCGTCATGAGCCCCGCGACGCTGAATATCTTGGTGGTCTCTACCCGTTCTTCCTCTTCCAGAAGCGGCAGGACCGACGGGATGCGCCGCGCGAGCATCGTCTTGCCCGACCCCGGCGACCCGATCATCAGCAGGTTATGGCCCCCCGCCGCCGCCACTTCGATGGCGCGCTTCGCCTGTTCGTGTCCCTTCACATCGGAGAAATCGGGGTGCTTGAGTCGCACCTCGGCGGCGCGGTCGGGAACGAAGAGGTACGGCTCGGCGCCGCGCAGGACCTCGAGTATCTGGTTGATGTGCGACACCGCGATCACCTTCACCGCGCTGATGGCGGCCGCCTCGCGGGCGTTCTTCTCGGGAACGATGAGCCCCTTGAGACCGTGGTCGCGCGCCGCAATGGCAAGCGGCAGAATGCCCGCCACCGGCTTCACCTCGCCGTTGAGTCCCAGTTCGCCGATGATGAGATAATCGGCGACCGGCGTCACCGGCAACGAGTGGACATGGGCCATGAGCGCCACCGCGATGGGGAGATCGAACCCCGCACCTTCCTTCGGGACGCTCGCGGGAGAAAGATTTATCGTGAGCCGGCTCTGCGGAAAGGAGTGGCCGCTGTTGATGACGGCGGTGCGGACCCGTTCGCGCGACTCCTTGATCGCAGTGTCGGGCAGACCGACAATAGTGAAGGCGGGCATGCCGCGCGCGATGTCGACCTCGACATCGATCAGGAAGCCCGAGATACCGGCGACCGCGCCGCTTTTCAGAATGGACAGCATGAGAACATCCCTCGTCTAATGTCGCTATTTCTTCGTTATCCGCTTCAGCTGTTTGATGTCCTGCTCGATCTCGACAAGACTCTGCTCTTTCTCGACGGTTCGTTCGCTCTCCCGGTATTTCTCGAATTCGGCCGCCGATCTTTCCAGCGCCGCCTCATGGCTTATTTTTCCGGCATGGGTCAGGAGTTCCCTGCCGTTCATGCGCAACACATCATCCAATTTCTCTATCCAGTCGGCCATATACATCGGCGTATGCTGTTGCGCCATCGTCTCGGCGAACGCAAGATATTGTTCGACCAACAGGCCCAACAATTTTATCTCATCCTCGCTCAGATAGTTCTTGGCGACGGCGATATCGTTTTTTTTCACCTTCGCGATACCTGCCTTATCGAAAGACTTCATCCCCAGAAGCGGCAGTTTTGCATCGACCCGGCGGTAGATCAGTTCGGCGGCGGTCTGCTGGCTGATGGCCCAGAGCAGTTTGTTCTGCACTACCTTGAAGAACTCGACGGTCCGCTCATCCTTAGGATCGTAGTCGATGCTGGTAGTGTATATGTCTTTGATCTTCTGGTAAAAGAATCGTTCGGAAAGGCGTATCTGCCGGATACGGTCCTGCAATTCGTTGAAGTAGTTCATCGAATTCCCGGTCTTGAACCGCTCATCGTTGAGCGCAAAGCCTTTGATGATATATTCTTTCAATCGCTTGGTCGCCCAGATGCGGAACTGGGTGCCCTGCGGCGACTTGACGCGATACCCGACCGATATGATGACATCGAGGTTGTAGTAGTTGGTCGGTTTGGTGGAAAATTCGGGATTTCCGAATTTTCTCATCACCTGCTGTTCGGACAGTTCTTCTTCGTTGAATATATTCTGGATATGTTCGTTGATCGTCGATTTCGCTTTATTAAAAAGCATCGACATCTGATCCTGTGTCAACCAGACGGTTTCGTCTTCGAGGTGGACATCGATCCGGATGTTGCCGTCCGGATGCTGGTAGATGACTATTTCACTCCGTGATTCCTGCATATTTTTTACCTCGCTGTATTTCCCGCTATCGTGGTGAAGTATTCCACGAACATCCCTCCCGGAGAATGAGTCGCGCCGACTATAATAAATGAAAAACGGTTTTGCAAATAATGATTGTCAGAACTTGAGCGATACCGTTACCCCCACCTCGCCCGCGCCGCCCGGTACTATCGTCACCGGCAGATCGCGCTTCTTGGCGAGGAACGGGATGAGCCACCCGGTGAGGCTCCCGGCGAGCGCCCCGGCAAGCACATCGGTCGGATAGTGCTGCCCCGAATAGACCCGCAGGAACCCGACCGTCGTCGCGGCCGCCAGCCCCCCGGTCCAGACCACCCAGCGCCACGGTGAGTCGGGATACAACTCCTGAAAGACCATCCCGCAGAAGACCGCCGCGTTGAAGGCCTGCGCGGTATGCCCCGAATAAAAGGAAAGTTCGGCGTCGCGCTGATGACGCTCGCTGAGCGGCGAGCGGCCGTTGTAGGTGTAGGGACGGTCGCGCCGGACCAACTCTTTGACCACATTCTTGAGCCCGTCGTTGAGGAGCGCCGATTCAAGGTAGAGGATAAGGAAATAGGCGGGATGATCCTGCACCCGGTCGTCGAAGTAGAAGAGGACCGGTGCCGCGAGCATCGCGTAGTTAAGGACATCGGAGACGCTGTCGGCCTTGGGCGACCAGCCGTAGGTGGCGATCCGGTCGAGCCCGTTGACGCGGGAACGGTCGCCGACCGCCCCGCCGGGGATATCGAACTGGAAGTGGAGCGAGTAGTAGAGTCCTTCGAGCGCGATGCCGGAACCAAGGATAAGGCCGTCGCGGAGCGGATCGGACTCGAACGGGAGGTCGTCGGCGGCGTGCGCCGTGAACGAAAAAAGAAGTAGCGTTATGAGGGCGAACCGTTTCATGCCGTCACGCTATCCTTTTCCTTTGATTTTTGCATCTTTTTTTGTTAGCGTGCGGAGAGTTAAGAGTCTCTACACGCCGGAGCCCGATGGAAGCAAGCCGTCCCGCCGCCTTTGATACCCCCGTCATGGAGCAGTACCGCTCCTGCAAACGGGAATACCCCGACGCCATTCTCTTCTTCCGGCTGGGCGACTTCTACGAGATGTTCTTCGAGGATGCGGTGACCGCCAGCGAGATACTCGGCCTCACCCTCACCTCGCGCAACAAGGAGGCGGGCATCCCGATGGCCGGGGTGCCGTTCCACAGCGCCGAAGGGTACATCCGCAAACTGCTCGACGCCGGGAAGAAGGTGGCGCTCTGCGAACAGATGGAGAAGGCCGACAAGAAAAAGAAGATGATCGCGCGGCAGATAGTCCGCGTCTTCACCCCCGGCACGGTGGTGGAGGAGACGACGCTCGACGAGACGCGGCAGAACTACCTCTTGGCGGCGGTCAAAGGTCACGGGCAGACGGCGCTGGTCTGGAGCGATGTCTCCTGCGGCGATGTCTACTACGCCGCGGTCGAGACCTCCCGCCTCACCGATATGGTGCGCACCATCGCCCCGGCCGAGATCATCGTCCCGGTGGAGATACCGGAACTCCCCGCGCAGACGGCCGACGCGGAGGACCTGCGCGACTGGGTCCCCTCGGCGCAGGCGGCCGATTATCTGGTCCGGCTCCCCGACGAGGCGCGCGACGACCGGCGGCTGCAGGATGCCTTCCGGCTCCTCATCTGGTACCTCGACCGACTCTACTTCGGCAAGTTCCCGCCGCTGCGCGATCCGCTTCCAGGCCGCAGCGACGCCCACGCCCTGCTCGACACCAACACCATCGCGAACCTTGAGATAGAGCGCACCCTCATCGGCGGCAACCGGCAGGGGTCGCTCCTGTGGGCGATAGACCGCACCGCCACGGTGATGGGGCGGCGGCTCCTGCGGAATGTCGCCCTCCTGCCGCTACGCGACCGGGTCGAGATACAGTCGCGGCTCGATACCGTCGAGTGCTTCTTCGCCGACGACAGCCTGCGCCGCACGGTGCGTGAAAAACTGAAAGAGACAAAGGATATCGAACGGACGCTCTCGCGGATACTGGTGAAGCGCGGCGGGCCGCGCGATATCGTGGGGCTGTGCCGCTCGCTCGCCTCTGCGCTTTCCCTGCGCGAGATGCTCCTTACCCACCGCGACCGGCTCCCGGCGCTCGCCCCCTACATGGCGGGCTACATCCTGCCGGGCGATCTCATCGGCCGCTGGGACCGGACCTTCATCGAGGATGCGCCGCTTAACTGGCGCGACGGCGGATTTGTCGATCCGGCCCACGCCCCCGAGATCACGCGGCTCCACCGCATCGTCCACGATTCGAAAGGGATGCTCTTGGAACTCGAAGAGCGCGAAAAGCAGGCGACCGGCATCACGACGCTCAAACTCGGCTATACGAAGGTCTTCGGCTACTATCTCGATGTCACCAAGCGGTTCGCCGAGAAGGTCCCGCCCCACTACATCCGCAAACAGACCACCGTCAACGGCGAGCGCTACTTCACCCCCGAACTGAAAGAACTCGAAGAGACGATCCTCACGGCCCGCGAACGGCTGACCGAACAGGAACTGGCGATACTCGAAACGACGGTCCGCGAGATAGCGACGCACGAAACGGCCGTGCAGGCGCTCGCCCGGTTCGTCGCGTGGTGCGACCACTTCGCGGCATTCGCCGAGCTGGCCCGCGAGAAAGGATGGGAGCGGCCGCTCATCACCGACGAGGAAGGTATCGAGATCACCGACGGCCGCCATCCGGTGGTCGAACAGATACTCGGCCCCGGCCGGTATGTCCCCGCCACCATCGCCATCGGGAGCGACTCCGGACGGCTCAACATCATCACCGGACCCAACATGGGGGGCAAATCGACCCTCATGCGCAAAGTGGCGCTGATCACGCTCCTTGCCCAGATAGGCGCCTTCGTCCCGGCCAAAAAGGCGCGCATCGGCATCGTCGACGCGCTGTTCACCCGCGTGGGGGCCTCCGACAACCTCTCGCGCGGCGAATCGACCTTCCTCGTCGAGATGAAGGAGACCGCCTTCATCCTGCGCAACGCCACCAAGCGGAGCCTCGTCATACTCGACGAGATCGGCCGCGGCACCGGCACCTACGACGGCATCTCCATCGCACGCGCCATCGCCGAACATCTCGTGAAACGGATCGAGGCAACGGTGCTGTTCGCCACCCATTACCACATCCTGACCGAACTGGCCGACGAGTTCCCGGGCGTCAAGAACTATCACATGACGGTCAAGGAATACCGCGACACTCTCCAGTTCCTCTATCAACTGGCTGAGGGCGGCTCGTCGCGCAGTTTCGGCGTCGAGGTGGCGAAGATGGCCGGGATGCCGGGCGAGGTGGTCCGGAGCGCCGAAGGGACCCTGCGGGAACTCGAACGGGCCGATCGGACGATGCGGCTCGCCAAAGGCGGATCGATGCAAATGGACATCTTCGCGCTGCACGCCGAAATGGCCAAGGGGGACCCCCGCGAAAATGAAATTTTGCAAAAGGCGCGCGATATTATATCATCGCACCATCCGGACCGGCTGAGTCCGAAGGAGGCGCTGGAGTTGTACTATGAACTTTTCACCATTCTGCAATAGCGAGGGAACGCCATGACAGTAAAGGTCGCCGAGTACATCGAGAAGATCACTCCCTACCGTCCCGGCAAACCGATATCGGAGGTCGAGCGCGAACTCGGCATCTACGATACCGTTAAAATGGCATCGAACGAGAACCCGCTGGGCCCCAGCCCGAAGGTGATGCAGGCGATACGGGACGATCTCAAGTACATCCATCTCTATCCCGACGGGAGCGCCTACTATCTCAAACACGCCATCATGAAGCATCTGGCCAAGTACCATCTTTCCATCGAAGAGGTCTGCGTCGGCAACGGCTCCAACGAGGTGATCGATGTCCTCATCCGGGCGCTGGTGACCCCGCAGGAGGAGATACTCATCTCGGCGCAGGCGTTCATGGTGTACGAGCTCATCGCCAAGGCGGCCAACATCCCGGTGACGCTCGTCCCGCTGCGCAAAGACCACCATTTCGACATCGACGGCTACATCGAGCGGATCACCGACAAAACCAAGATGGTGGCGCTGGTCAACCCGAACAACCCGACCGGCACCTACTACACCAAGAAGGAATTCGAGAATCTCCTTTCCAATGTCCCGGAACGGTGCGTGGTGCTCGTCGACGAGGCCTACCGCGAATATGTCGACGCCCCCGACTGCCCCAGCGCGCTGGACTACCGCAAGGACTTCGAGAACCTCATCGTCTGCCGCACCTTCTCGAAAGCCTTCGGCATGAGCGGCATGCGGCTCGGCTACGCCATCACCAACACCTACATCGGCGAGACCTTCCGCAAGGTGCGCGAACCGTTCAATACCAACGAACTGGCGCAGGTGGCGGGGATCGCGGCGCTCGAGGACGAGGACTATGTCCGGCGCGGCGTCGAGAACAACAGGAAAGGCAAGGATTTCTACTACGCCGAATTCCGGCGGCTCGGCCTCGAGTTCCTCCAGACGCAGGGGAACTTCATACTCGTCCATGTCGGCGGCGGCGACACCGGCGGGGTGGAGTGCTATCAGGCGGTGCTCAAGGAGGGGGTCATCCTCCGGCCGGTCGGCAACTACGGCTTCCCCGACTGGATCCGCATCTCGATCGGCCTCCCCGACCAGAACGAGCGCTGTATGAAGGCGCTCGAAGCCTATCTGCGCGAAAAAGGTCGGGTGAAATAAACCGCCCCATAGTTTTCCCGACAGAGCACCCGCCTTATTCACCGGGACAGCCCGCGTCCCCCCTTATCTTGTAAAATCCTTGCGGCACGCTACAATGGCACGACCGACCGGAGGGAGAGCAGTGACCGCGATAGAACGACTGATAGCCGCGCTCAAGCCGCACCACCCCGATCTGTCGCGCTTCACCGTCGTATCGATGAGCGGCACCGGCCGCGACCTCATCCACGATACCCTCCACCGGAAACTCGGCGGACTCATGCCCACCGTCCTCGAATTCGGCGACTACAAAAGCCGCTGTATCGCCGAGGCGACCGGCCGCACCCCCCTCCCCGACGACGAGGCGTTCCTCCGCTTCCATCTCCTCCGCTGCCGCGAAAAAGGAGAAACTATAGCGCCTGCCGATACCGAGCGGATGCTCCAGTTCCTCACCCTCATCGCCCGTTTCTCGGTGAGCGTCGACGAACTCTCCCGGCTCGACCGCATCGCCCCCGAACAACTGGAACGGATAGACTCTTTTTTCGCCACGATGAACGGGTTCCGGAAAGAACTGGCCGCCGAAGGCCGCTTCTATCCCCCGTTCGAAGAGACGCTCTTTGCCGATCTGACCCCGCGCGACAACGAACTCTTTGTCGGACTGCCGGTCATGACCCCCGTGGGGGAACGGTTCTTTGCGCGCATCCCGGAGGAGCGCCGCTTCATCGACCCGCCGCTCTTCGGCCCCCACATGCCGCACGAGATACCCGATTACGATACCGCCCTTGCCCTCACCCGCCGCACCGGCATCGGCGAAGAGCGCGCCCCGGAAGGTCGGATATCTTTCTCCGAACTGGCGGAGCGCCCGGCAGTGGCGGCGCTCATCGCCCGTGAGATAGACGACTTCCTGAAGAACCGGCGCGAGGGGCAGCAGCTTTTTATCGTACCGCTTGACGAAACGCTGTCGTTCTACCTGTGGGAACTGCTCTTCCGGCCGCTGGGCGATCTGGTCAACTTCGTCCCGTGGATACCCTTCTCCCACTTCGCGGCGGCGCACCGGCTGACCGCGGCGATACGCGACCGGATCCCACTCGACGCGGTGCGGCGTGAACTGGCGGCCGAACTGACCGCCCGCTGGCACGACCTCGACGCCGCCGACCGGAGCGCCTTCGAGGGGGCGATACCGCTCATCGACGAGATCACCCGCCTCCAGCCGCTCATGGGGAAGGAGTGGGAAACGCTCGCGCTCCATATCATCAATGCGAAGAAACTCCGCCTGCGCGGTAAACGGAGCGCCCCGGTGCAGGTGGTCGGCATGGGTAATGCCACCGGCATCCCCTATGAACGGGCGCTCATCCTGCCGATGGACCGCGACACCTTCCCGCGCAAACCGTTCAGCGGCCCCTTCCTCAATCTCATCCACCTGCCGCGCATCCATACGGCGCAGTTCGAGGCCGACGACCTCGCGCTGCGGCAGTTCCTTTCGTTCGGCAATTCGGCCCACATCGCCGCCCGCTACGATACCGCGGCGGGAGAGGCGCCGTCGCCCCATTTCGCCTTCCTCGCGGTCGAATTCGGCGCAAAGCCGGTGAAGCGGCTGATGGCGGCCGGTTCCTTCCAGACGCCGATCGGGGTCCCGGCGATAGAGAACAGCGACGACCTGCGCGACCGGCTCAAAGGATACCACTGGTCCTTCAGTTCGCTCCCCCTCTTTTTTTCCTGTCCCTTCCGGTTCCTGCTGGAGGAACACGAGAAGGTGAAGCCGCCCGCCTGCTTCGGCGAGGAGGATCGAGTCAACACCGTCATCGGCAAGTTCCTCCACCGTTTCTTCGCGGCGCTGAGAGGCACCGACAAACCGATCGACCGGTGGCGGGCACATTTCGACGAACAGTGGAATATCGACGGCGAACTGCACGAAAAACTGCCCGACCATGCCGTCCGCAAGGCGATCGTGCTGAGCTACCTCGACGAGATCGCGGCGTGGGAACGGGAACGGGGGGCGCCGCTCCTCTTCTCCGGCGAGGTGACCGACGCCGAATTCGACCTGAACGCCTCGTTCGGTAACGGCTACCAGCTCACCGGACGGATCGACCGCCTGCAGAAGCGCGGCGGGCGGCTGCTCGTCGCCGATCTTAAATATAAGGAGAAGATAGATGCCGTCGGCACCGAGGGACTCATCGCCGAGGTCGAGGATCAGAATGGCCTTAACGACCAGTTCCAGCTCCTTTTCTACGCCCACCTCCTCATCGAGAACGGCCGGGCGAAACCCGAAGAGCTCGACGCCGCCTATATCCTCCTGCGGACCGGATCGCCCGACGGCTATCTGCGCGAACTGCCCGCCGCCGAGATAGCGGGACGGCACGCGACACTGGGTGCGGTCGCCGCGCGGCTGGACCGGATGATCGCGCAGGAGCGGTTCACCCCCAACTACCGCGCCGACGCCTGCACCTACTGCCCCTACAAAGCGATCTGCCTGCGGCCCGACCTCTACCGGACGGGAGGGCGGCCATGGTGAAAAGCCTGCTGGTCACCGCATCGGCCGGATCGGGGAAGACCTTCCGCCTGACCCAAGCGGTGCGGGAACATATCGCGACCGCCCCGTCGCTCATCGTCGCGGTCACCTTCACCAACGCGGCGGCGGCCGAGATGGAGAAACGGATACTCGAGAAGATAACGGGCGAAGCAAGCGCCCCGGCCGAGAAACTAAGCCTCCTCATGCGGGCGGCGCAGGTCCGGTTCTCGACGATAGACGCCCTGTTCCACCATTTCCTCGCGACCGAAGAGGAGACGCCGCAGATCGCCGACAAGCACGATGAGGCCTTCATTTCGGCGGCGGCCGACGAGCGGTTCTTCACCCACCCCGCCGTCATCGCCGACAGCGACCATATCCTCATCGCGGCGCGTATCCTCCGGATATCGCCCGAGGCGCTGCTGAGCGAACTGGACAAGAACCGCGATACGCTCGCCGCGTGGGAGTGTCCGCCGACCTATCTCGCCGAACTCAAGAGCCGGCAGAGTCTCATTTTCGCCGAGTACGAAAAACTGCGTGAACGGGTGGCGGCGGTCGCGGAAGATACGGCGGGCAACCTGCGCAAACAGGTGGTCGAACCGCTCATCCGCCCGATCGATGAAACCGATATCGGCAAGGCGCTCTTCCTCAAAAGCGACATCGACGCGGTGAAGGTGGCGGCGGCCGACAGGAAAAGCGCCGCCTACGCGACACTGCGGGAACTCTACCCGCCGATGCGCGCACTCATCGCCCAGTATGTGGTGAATACCGCGCGGCTCCGCAGCGCGCTCCTCAAACACTTCAGCGACCTGCGGACCCAACTGGTGGAAGAGGAGAAAAAACGGCGCGCCCGCCGCTATTTCGCCGATATCCCGCGCGCCCTCATCGCCCTGGACGGGGCCGAGAGCGACGACCGGCCGCTCCTCATGGCGCGGCTCTACGAACGGGGCTACCACCGGACGGCGCACCTGCTGCTCGATGAATTCCAGGATACCTCGAAAGAGCAGATGGAACTGCTCCGGCCGCTCATGGACGATATCCGCGGCGATGTCGGCGCGGGAGGCATGGGCGAGCGGTCGCTGTTCCTCGTGGGCGACTGGAAACAGTCGATCTACCGCTGGCGCGGCGCCGATCCGGAGCGGCTGCGCGGGTGGATCGCCCCGATCGTCCGGTCGGGACAGCTGGCGACCGAAGCGCTCCCCTACAACTGGCGCTCGACACCGCTCCTCATCGGTTTCTTCAACCGCCTGACGGCAGAACTGTTCGCCGGGAGCAACAGCGCGGCCGACCTGCAGAGCGCGCCGCCCGCAAGCGATCGGAAAAAACCCTACGCCGGACTTTCGTCGGTCGCGGTGATACCGGTCGTCTGCGGCAGGGGCGAAGATGCGCTCTATGAACGGCTCGTCGCCGAAGTGCAGGAGCGGCAGCGGGAGACCGGCTGCGCGTGGGGCGATATCGCGATACTCTGCCGCACCAACACCCAGATGGACCGCGCGGCGCGGATGCTGGCGGCCCTGCCGGTGGGCACATCGGGACTCAAGGGGCGCGAACTGCTGAGTCTGCGCGAAGGGACGGCGCTTATACTGTCGCTCGCGGCGATCTTCACGGCGCACGACGGTAAATTCATTCCGCGGGCTCTTTCGGCGCTGGGCTATGACAAAGAACTTATTTCCCTCATCACTCAACTTGCCGGGCAGGCGGGACGACTCTCCCGGCCGCACCGCTTCGCCGCCGTCGCCGGGGCGCTGCGCGAACTCACTCCCCGCTTCCCGCGCCCCGTCATCGAAACGGTGTGGGATGAGGTGGAACGCTACTTCGACGGACCCGACGGGTTCGACGCCGCGGCGTTCCTGCGCTATATCGTCGACAGGGGGACGCTCATCACCGTTCCCGAAGGGGTCCACGCCGACCGGGTGAAACTGGCGACGATGCACGGCACCAAGGGACTCGAATTCCCCCATGTCTTCCTGCTGTGGAAGGAGGAGCGCGAAAAGGGCGATCCGGTTCGCCATCCCGACAACGGGACGCCGCTGGACCTCAATAAGGCGGAGCGTGAATTCCTCGCCGCCGACCCGATACCGGGGAGTTCCGCCGTCGCGCAGGCCTTCGATGCGGCGCGCGAGAAACAGGGCGATGAGACGGCCAACCTTCTCTATGTCGCGGCGACCCGCGCCGTGCGGAGCCTCACGATAGTGCTCAAGGCGAATACGGAGGGGGAACTCAAAGGGTTCAGCGAACGGATGCACCGCGCCGCACAGCATCCGCTGGCGGGATTCGACGCGACCGAGTTCGGCCACCGGCACGACTTTGGCCCCGCCGTCGCTGAAGGCGTTGACGGGCAAGCCCACGAATCCTTGACCCCGGTCACCCTCCCCGTCGCACCCGAAACGGGCGATGACGATCTGCTGGACCCGGCGCTCCGATCGGCCGATATCGAGGCGGGTATCGAGCGCGGCCGCCGCATCCACACGGCGCTCGCCCGGCTGACGGCGCAGTGCGATATACCGAAGGATGCCGACCTCACCGACGAGGAGCGGAAAACGCTCGCCCGCTTCCTGCGCGACCCGGAGGTGACGGCGCTCATCGGCCGCCCCGGAAAGGCGCTCTGCGAACAGCATATCTCCGATACGACCCCTTTCGGTTTTGGCATCGTCGATAGGCTCATCGTCGCCGACGACCGGGTGACGCTCATCGACTACAAGACCGGCCCGCGCCGCAGCGATCTCACCGAAAAGTACCGGCTCCAGATGGAACGGTACCGTAAGATCCTGCGCGCCGTTTTTACCGACGGCCGTCCCATCGACGGTTATTTGCTATTTATCGACGAAAAGAAGATAGTAACGACGCTCTGAACGGGGATAGACATGGAAGCGCTCTACATGCTCATCGGCGGCGCGGCGGGGTTCGCGGCGGGTTGGTTCATCGCGCTGCGGATCGGCCGGGAACGGGCCGCCGCCGAGACGGCCGGGCTCAAGGCGGTCGCCGAGGCCAAAGATTCGTTCTTCGCCCAGCAGCTCGCCGATCTGAAAACTCAGCACGCATCTGCCCTTACCGATCTGCGCGACGCCTTCAAGGTGCTGTCGGCCGATGTGCTGAGGGAGAGCGGCCCCGAGTTCGTGAAACTCGCCAAGGAGACGCTGGAAAAATCGCAGATCGCGGCGCAGGGCGATCTCGCCAAGCGGCAGGAGGCGATCGCGGGACTCTTGAAACCGCTCGAAGAACAGCTCAAGACCTACCAGCAGCGGCTCCAGCAGAGCGAAAAAGAGCAGAACACCGCGCTGGGCGAGGTGAAAAAACAGCTCGAAACACTCGGCAAACAGTCCGAGACGCTCGCCGATGTGACGCAGAAGTTCCGGATGGTCCTTTCGTCGTCGCAGGCACGCGGCAAGTGGGGCGAAGAGACGCTGCGGCGGGTGGTCGAGGCGGCCGGGATGAGCGCCCACTGCGACTTCACCGAACAAACGACCGGCGATGAATCGCGCCCCGATATGATCATCCGCCTGCCGGGAGAACGGCTCATCATCGTCGACGCGAAGGTGCCCGATCTCGATTTCCTCGCGGCGCTCGACACCGCCGACGCGGCGGCCCGCAAGATCGCCCTGACGGCGCACGCGGCGAAACTGAAAGGTACCATCAAGGCGCTCGGCGACCGCAACTATCCGGCCCAGTTCCCCAACTCGCTCGATCATGTGGTGCTGTTCCTCCCGGCCGAATCGCTCTTCAGCGCGGCGCTCGAAGCCGACCACGATCTCATCGTCTGGGCGGCGTCGAAAAAAATTCTGCTCGCCACCCCCGCGTCGCTCATCGCGCTACTCCGGTCGGTCAGCGTGAGCTGGCAGCAGTCGGAACAGACCGATAACGCCCGCGCCATCAGCGCCGCGGCGCAGGAACTCTACAAGCGGGTCGCCGTCTTCACCGAACATCTCGAACGGATCGGCAAGGGGCTCGGCACGATGAACGACGCCTACAACAAGGCGGTCGGCAGTTACGAGCGGATGGTGCGGCCGCAGGGGGAAAAGCTCCTCAAACTGGGGATGCCCGACGGCGGCAAGACGATGATAGAACTCGACGAGACGCAGGAACCGCTGCGGCTCCCGCCCGATACCGAATAGGGCGAAACCCCGAATATCGAGAAGCGGCGTAGCGTATTCAAGCCTTCCGACTTATCAATACAGGCCCCCCACCGCCGGATGAAAAAAACCCCTCGCGCTCCCCGTGACGGAGATGCGAGGGGTCGGAATTAAAGAAAGTACGAGGACTATCTTTTGGGCTTGGCGAGGTTGACTTTGATGTTACGGCCGCCCATCTCGGCGCCGTCAAGGGAGGAGATCGCCTTTTCGGCGGAAGCCTGATCGGCCATCTCGACGAAACCGAAGCCCTTCGGTCTGCCGCTGTCACGATCCATCACGATCTTCGCCGAAGAAACTTCGCCGAATTTTTCAAAAGCGCTGCGGATCTCGCCTTCGGTGGCGCTGTACGAAAGATTGCCGACATAAATCTGAACTGCCATGGTCATGTGCCTCGAAAAACAAAAGATAAAAAACCGAATCCGCTCACGCGAGCAGAATCCAGAACAGGGGTAGCATGGTCATTTATTAAATAAAAGCAAGGAAAAAGAGAGATTTGTAAATTCCGGGCGATGCGCTACAATGGAGCAACGGTCGCTGAAGGGAGGCGCTTATGAGATTCGTCGGGATGCTTATCGCACTACTCATCGCACTGCTGTTGAGTTACTACTACATCACCGGGGCGTGGCCCGGATCGGGGGCCGACAAAGGCAATCCGCTGGAGCGGGCATCGAAGAAGGCGGAGATAGAGGGGGGCCCGATACTCGACGGAAAGATGGCCAAAGACCGGGTCGAGGAAATGCTCCGGAAACAGGAAGAGGCGCAGAAGAAAGCGATGGAGGAAGCGACGCGGTGACCGCGCCGTTACTGCGGCCGGAACCCGTCGATGTATTTGAGCGTCTCGGCCGCCGCCTTGACCGGACTGTCGGCGCTGATGACGGCGATGATCTCCTCGTTCCCCTTCACCCCCGGTTTCATCAGATAAATACTGGTAAGCAACGACATCAGTTTACGATGCGCCTTTATCTGCAGGCTGGGATCGTCGTAGGTGATCGATTCGCCGGTGTCAAGGATGCATTCGACGCCCCGCCCCGAAAGCAGGGTCATCAGTTCGGCGATCGCCTCCTTCTCGTCGGACGAATTGCTCGTCTCGGTGTAGAAATAGATCTTCGCAAGTCCGCTGAAATCCCAAGCGACATCACGGATATCGTAGGTGATGTCCTTCTGGGTGGAGATGCCGGGCCCCTTCTGCGGGGTGGCGCACGAAACGGCCGTGGCGACCACGGCGCAGGCGACGATGACGGTGAAGATGCGGTTCATGGTATCCCTCCTCGCTGTTGTTCGGGAACCGGTAACGCGCGATTGTAACCGCAGTCCTTCCGCAAGTCAACCATCTCCGTTGCAGTAAAATTGACTCGATGCGGGACGCCGGATACAATTCGACGTTCTATCGGGAAAGAGGTCGCCATATGATGAAGCGGAAAAGCACCGGGAAGTCGTCGTCGCTTCAGAAATCGCCGGGGCCGGAAGGCGGTGTCTCCCCCGTCGCCTCACAGGGCTGTCTCGCGATATTCGACGGCATCGACGAGCCGATCTATGTGGCCGACATGGACACCTACGAGGTGCTCTTCGTCAACCGGGTGTCCGAGGACCTCTGGGGCCTGCCGGGCGAAAAGAGGTGCTACGAGTACCTTCAAAACCGGACGGCGCCGTGCCCTTTCTGCACCAACGACAAGATACGGGGCGAGTATCGCGACCGATCCTATATCTGGGAATTTCAGAACGAACGCACTCGCCGCTGGTTCCGCTGTATCGACAAGGCGATCCCGTGGCCCGACGGCCGCACCGTCCGCTATGAGATGGCCATCGACATCACCGACCGCAAGAACGCGGAGGAGGCGATCCGGGAAAGCGAAGAGCGCCTGCGCGCCCTCAGCGACAATCTGCCGGGCGGCATGGTATACCAGATAGATTCCGGAGCGGACGGTACCGAGCGTCGTTTCACCTATATCAGTCAAGGCGTCAAGGAAATGCACGCGATATCGGTGGAAGAGGCCGCGGCTGACCCGACGCGTATTTACCGGCAGGTCCATCCCGAAGATGCCGCGTTGCTCGCCGAACGCGAGGCGGCGGCGGCGCGGAGCATGTCGACAATGACCGCCGAAGTGCGTATCACGCTGCCGTCAGGGGCTGTCCGTTGGCGTCTTTTCACTTCGGCCCCGCGCCGACTGCCCGATGGTCATCTTGTCTGGGACGGGATCGAACTCGACATCACCGACCGCAAGAACGCCGAAGAGGAGCGGAAAAAACTGCAGGCGCAACTGCTCCAGTCACACAAGATGGAGGCGGTCGGTCGGCTGGCCGGCGGCATCGCGCACGATTTCAACAACATGCTGTCGGTCATACTCGGTCACACCGAGATGCTGCTTGACCGTCTGAGAGCCGACGACCCTCTGCGCGCCGATCTCAAAAAGATACACAAGGCGGCCGAACGGTCGGCCGACCTCACGCGGCAACTGCTCGCTTTTGCCCGCAAACAGACGATCGCCCCGCAGGTGCTGGACCTCAACGCGACGATGGCGGGGATGCTCGACATGCTCCGGCGGCTCATCGGCGAAGATATCGACCTTGCATGGATACCGGGAGCAAGTGTCGGCCGAGTGCGGATGGACCCGTCGCAGATCGACCAGATACTGGCGAATCTCTGCGTGAACGCCCGCGACGCCATCGCCGACACCGGCAAGATCACCATCGAGACCGCCGCCGCCGCATTCGACGACGCCTACTGCGCGACCCACGCCGGATATATTCCCGGCGACTACGCGCTGCTCGCGGTGAGCGACAGCGGCTGCGGTATGGACACCGCGACGGCGGCGCACGTGTTCGAACCCTTCTTCACCACCAAGGAGCGCGGCAAGGGAACCGGGCTCGGACTTGCCACCGTCTACGGCATCGTCCGGCAGAACGGCGGCTTCATCAATGTCTACAGCGAACCGGGACGCGGCACCACCTTTCGCATCTATCTGCCGTGCTGTGCCGAGGAGCTCGCGGCGATCCCGGAGAAAAAAGAGCCCTCCGACGCGACAAAAAGCGGCGGCGAGACGATCCTGCTGGTCGAGGACGAGCCGATGATCCGCGACATCACCCGCAAGATGCTCGATATCCTCGGCTACCGCGTGATCGTCGCCGCGACGCCGGGCGAGGCGATACGGCTGGCACGCGAACACGCCGGGAGGATCGATCTGCTGATGACCGATGTGGTCATGCCCGAGATGAACGGCCGCGATCTGGCGCGCAACCTGCTGTCGCTCTATCCCGATCTGAAACGGCTTTTCATGTCGGGCTATACCGCCAATGTCATCGCCCATCACGGGGTGCTCGACCCCGGCGTCCATTTCCTGCAGAAACCGTTCTCGATGAACGATATGGCCGCGAAACTCCGCGAAGTGCTCGCCGACCGGTGAGTCCTCAGCGCTCGATGATGCTCCAGTCGCGCATATCTAACTGAAAAAGCGATTCGACGCCGTCGACCGTCTTTTTATAGCCGAAGGTGAGCCGCCCGGTGACGGTTACCGGTATCGTGTCGGTGTAGAGTTGTTCGCGGTTGACGGTGAGCGGCTTGGCCCCCGACATCGCCTCGACATGGATGAGGTCGGCAAAGGTGGGAGGATTGCAGAAGACACAGCCTGCCATGACCACCACCGGATTGGCGAGCCAGAAATCGATCATTTTTCCATCGCTGCCCACCGGTCCGGTCGGCATCACCACCCCCGATATGGTGACCGCCGCGCCGTTCAACTGTTCGAGCACCTCCGTGGGCCATTTGTCGTGAAGCCGCAGGTAGAGATTGACCTTGCGGAGTCCCTGATAACTTAAATTGTAGGGAGCCTCCCAGTTCGGTTCGACCAGCGCGAATTTCGTCCCCGCCTTTTTGTATTCGGCGGCGTTCCCGGCGTTCTTGACGATCACCTGCCGTCCGTGTTCGGTGTAACTCTTTTTCACCTGAAAGGCGCCGTCGGTCGTTTCTTTCAGCCCGGCTTGCCCGTCCAAGCCTTGTGCGGCGGCAGGTTGCGGTACCGTCAAGCCGCCGGTCGGCGCAGAAGCCGCCTCGGGGGGGGGAGCCGCCAGTTCCTTGCTGAATTTTCTGGTTATTTCGTCGGGTTTCGCCAACTCCTCCTTCACCGTTTCGCGGAACTGGAGGTACTGATAATAGCGCCAGCCGATGACCGCCGCGACGATGATGACGACCGCGCCGACGGCTATGGTCGGGAGATGCTTTTTCATGATCTATCCTTTCGTGAAGGTGTGGAGAGAGCGGACGATGAAGCGGTCGGTCCCGAAGGTCACTTCGCTCACGAGCCCTTCGCTTTTGAGCGATTCTACGATGTCCCACGACGCCCCGGCGGCGGCGAGTATGCTCTCGATGTTCTCGGTGCGCAGCGGATGGACCGCCGTGATGGCCAGTATGTCGGCCCGCGCGTCGCCGGTGGAGGAAAAGGCGTTCCCCTCGTGTCCGGTGAGCACCTCGACGGTGTCGGGCGGCAGGGCGATGCTGAAGATATGCCACGCGGCGGCAAGGTTCTCGGGGGTCGGCAGTTTGATATCGAGCCGCGCCGGGGGGCGTGTCGGGACGAGGATATAACTTTTCTTCGGTTTGAGCGCCGCGGTGAATGCGGCGGTGGCGGTGAGCCGCGCCGCGTCGTCGTTCACCCCGCCCAGAAGCATCGTTTCGGTAAGCAGCGTTCCTTTGAATTCCTTGGCGAAGAGCCGGATGCCGTCGAGTATCGGCGCGAGTTCCATCCCGTCGGCCGGGCAGTCGACGGCGCGCCACGCCGCCGGGTCGAGGGTGTCTATTTTCACCGACACGATGTCGGCGAGCATGAGGTCGCGCCGCACATCGGCGCGGTCCATCAGAGATCCGTTCGTGATGACCGCCACCTTCCCCATTGAGCGGACCGCCGCGATCTGGGCACCGAGTCCCGCGTCGAGCGTCGGTTCGCCGTCGGGGACGAAGGAGATGACCTCGACCGTGCCGCCGCGCGCCGTCACCTTCGCGATCTTCTCGGCGACCAGCGCGGCGAGGTCCTGCGGGTCGGCGTAGTCGCGCCGCGTGGTGTCGAAATGGCGCGTCAACCCCACCTGACAGTAGGCGCAGGAGTAGGAGCATATCTTCTCGGGAAGGGTGTTGACGCCGAGACTCCAGCCGAGTCGCCGTGAAGGGACGGGTCCGAATATCTGCATGATATTAAGTTGTTACCTCTGATATTTGCTGGGGTGGGTGCAGTTCTGGAAGTGGGTCACCAGATCGCGGAAACGGCGATACGGCTCGCCGGTGATGTGATGTTCGGTGCGACAGGCGACCTCGTCGGCCACCTTCTCCTCAAGCCCGAGGATGTCGTGGAAGAAGAGGTAGAAAAGCTGATGCCGTTCGAGCAGTTCCTTCGCCAGCTTCACGCCGATGTCGGTCAGCGTCACATAGCCGTGGCTCTCGTAGTTGACATAGCCGATCTCGGCCAGATGCTGGACCGCGCCGGTCACCGTGGCGGTCTTGACATTGAGCGCCTCGGCGATCTCCTTGTTGCGCGCCACCTTCCGCTCGATGGTCAGGCGGTAGATCGTTTCGAGATAATCCTCCTGAACCGAGGTAAGTCCCGATATCATTTCGGTCATGGGTGCTCCTCCCGTACCAGTGTCGGGGTGATTATAGTGCCGAAATGGCCGGAGTCAATAACAAAATTAGGAAATACGAAAAAAGTTCTTGACAAGTTAGGCCCGGCTAACTATATTCAAAGTGGCAAAATTAGTTGCCAGAGGCGAGAGCTTCCCCTGGCGACCGGTCAACTTGTTGAAAGAAGGTGATATTTTAAAATGTTTAGTTTGGGGGCAGGCAGTCGGCGCGAGGTGACCGAGCGGATAGATCGCTGGGTCCTTAACCGCCGTTTCGGCGTGCCGCTCTTCTTCCTCTGTATGTATTTCTTCCTGCAGGTGGTCTTTGCGGTCGGCGGCCCGGCGGCGCTTGCCCTCGAACATCTTTTTTCCCATATCGGCCGGTGGGTGACCGCGAATGGTCCCTTCGCCGACGGATCGCTCGGGCTGACACTCGTCACCAGCGTCATCGCCGGGGTGGGCGGCGTTCTTGCCTACACGCCGAACCTTTTCCTTTTATTTTTCGGCATGGCCTTCCTTGAGCAGAGCGGTTATCTCGCCCGCGGCGCGGCGCTCCTCGACCGGCACATGACCCGCATCGGCCTGTCGGGCGGCTGTTTTGTGCCGCTCGCGCTCGGGTTCGGCTGTACGGTCCCGGCGGTCATGGCGACCCGCGCCATCACCAACCGCCGCGAACGGATCGCCGCGATCATGATGCTGCCGTTCCTGTCGTGTTCGGGCCGCCTGCCGGTCTATCTGCTCCTCGTGTCGGCGTTCTTCGCTCCGGCGTGGCGTCCGGCGGCGCTCTTCGGCGTCTATCTGATGGGGACGCTCGCGGCGGTCATTTTCGTGCTGATCCTGCGCCGCACGCTTCTCAAGGGCGACCGGTGCGGCTGTCTCCCGGTCCTTCCCGAATATGTGATGCCGCCGCTCAAGGACATTCTTGCATCTTCGTGGGATCGCGGTCGTCATTTCCTTGAGAAGGCGGGGACGACGATACTCATCGCGAGCATTCTTCTGGGACTGCTCGCCGCATGGCCGCAGGTTGGCGGGACGCCCGATGAACAGGCGCGCGGCACGCTGCTGGGTCGGATCGGCACCGCCGTCGAACCCGCTTTTGAACTGATGGGGGGCGACTGGCGCATCGCCGACGCGGCGCTCGCGTCGCTCGCCGCCAAGGAGATGTTCGTGTCGCAGGCGGCGATACTCTTCTCGCAGGAGGACAGCGGCGTCATCGGCACGGGGCTTTCGGAGAAACTGCGCGAGACCTATCCGCCCGCCGCGGCGCTCGCGTTCCTTATATTCATACTCTTCTCGGCGCCGTGCGTGGCCACCTTCGCGGCGGTCAAGGCCGAGACCGGCAGTTGGAAATGGGCCTCGGCGCAGTATGCCGGGATGACGCTCCTCGCCTACTTCGCGGCGGTCGCCGTCTTCCAGTTGGCGCGGTTGTTCGCCTGACAGTCTTCGCTTGACATGTTCGTGTCGATAGGATACTATCGCTTCGGTCACTAGGGGAGGAGAAGCCCATGAGCGCCACCGTCAAGCAGGAGGTCCTTGATCTTATCACTCGATTGCCAGAAGAGACCTCCATCGAGGACATCCAATATCATCTCTATGTCCTTCAGAAGATAAAGAACGGCATCACCGATGTCCGGGAAGGCCGCGTTCTCTACCACACCGATGCCAAACGCAAGTTCGAGAAATGGCTCGGCAAGTGATCTGGGCCGTTTCGGCGCTCGACGATCTCGACGAGGCGGCTGAATACATCGCCCGCGATTCGGAATTCTATGCCGTTGCGCTGGTCACCGATGCCTTCGGCGCGGCCGAGCGACTGGTCGAGATGCCGTTGATGGGGCGCATGGTGCCGGAGTTGGGGCGTCGGGATCTCCGCGAACTGCTCGTGCAGAGTTATCGTCTCGTGTATCATGTCGAAGGCGACCGCATCAACATACTGGCGCTCATTCATTCGCACCGCGATTTCCTCAAGGCATTGCCGGAGAAACCCGCAGAGAACCTTTAGCGCCGAATTACAACGCGGCTATCTATCAATTTGAGGGAAATTGATAATAAATTGATAGTTGTTTTAACTGCTTGATGTTATATGTTTTTTCTGCTAGACGATCAGCAGTCCGAGCGTGGTGAGGTCGTCGAAGAACTCACTGTGCATAAAGTCGCCGAAGCCGCCCGCGTTCTGCGGGAACGATGTCCGCAGTTGCGCGAAGGTGAGCGGATCGCCTGCCGCGGCGAGTACCGATGTCCGCGTGAGCGTTGCGATGAGCCAGTCGGCAAGGGGTGTGGGCAGTTCCCACCGCACCGCGTCGGTAAGCCCCGTCAACCGAATGATCGTTCCTTCAGCGCCCTTCCCGAGCCGTTCGGGGAGTGCCCCGAGCCAGAGGATGCGGCCGTGCGGATCTTTCTCCTTCGGCTGTTTCTTGAGCATCCGGGTGACGGCGTGCGGTGAGAGTGCGGGAGCCGGTACCGGCACATCGAAGAAGGTGCGGAGTTCGGCGTCCCACTGCATCCCGTGGAGGTAGTTGTAGATCGCTTTTTTGAGTCCCGGCCCGAGCGCTTCAAGGTCGTGCGGGACCTTTTCGGTGTACGACACATCGTTATTCGCGAACTTATTGTGCCGCCGGTGCGACACGATGCCGTAGCGTTCCTGCTCGGCGAAGACCGGGCTGTGGACGGTGAGGGCGAAGCGGTGGAAGTAGCCGCTCTGGATGAGTTCGTGGAAGAAGAGTTGCCGCACGATCTCGAGCCCGTCGATGAGGTCGGGGACCGTCTGCCCCGGAAAACCGTAGATAAGATAGGCGTGTATCATGATGCCGGCGTCCGACAGCCGCCCGATGGCGCAGATCGCCTCCTCCTGCGTCACCCCTTTCTGCATCAGTTCCATCATTTTCGGCGTCACCCCTTCGAGCCCGCCGGTCACGGCGATACAGCCGGCCGCCGCCATGAGCCGGCAGAGGTCGGCGTTGAAACCCTTTTCGAACCGGATGTTGCCCCACCACGAAACGGCAAGGCCGCGCCGCAGTATCTCGATGGAAAGTTCGCGCAGGACGGCGGGCGGCAGAGACTCGTCGACGAGGTGGAAGGTGTTCATCCCCGTTTCGCGCACCAGTCGTTCCATCTGTTCCACGATGAGCGCCGTGGGCAGAGGCCGGTAGCGACCGATATAATCGAGGCCGGTGTCGCAGAAGGCGCATTTATGCCAGTAACAGCCGTGGGTGAGACGGATCTTCAGGGTGCCGCGCGCCGACCAGAGGCGGTGCATAGGATTGGAAGTCTCAATGAGATCGAGGTAGCGCGCCAATTCCGCCGTGTCGTAGGTCGGAGCGCCGAGTTCCTCGCCGAAAAGGTCAGAGACCTCACCTGCCTCGTACACGACCTTGCCGTCAACGAGGCGGAAGGTCCGCAGGAGCGGCTTCCCGTCAAGGATCGCCAGCACCGGCGCCTCGCCGTTATCGAGCGTCACGAAGTCGCAGAACTCGAAGAAGCGCGGGTCGGCCAGTTCGCGCAGTTCGGTATTGACATAGCCGCCGCCGAAAATGACGGTGATCCCCTTTTCCTTTATATATCTGCCGACGCGAAGCGCGCCGATAAGCGCCCCGGGGAAGGGGATGGTGACGAGCGCCGTGCCGACGGCGGAAAGGTCGAGCGCCGCGAGTTCCTGCATCATCAGGTCGGTGACCAGATCGCCGGGGCCGGTGGCGGTCCGGTAGAGTTCGTCGAAGGTCGCGGGCGACTGCGCCAGCCGTTCGTGGTAGCGGGCAAGTCCGAAGCCGGGGAGCGCCGTCGCGGCGGCGAGGTCGGCGATATCGTCGAGGTAGAGCGTCGCGAGATAGAGCGCCTGATCGTGGAGATCGAGCGTGTCGAATTCTACCGCGCCGTCGTCCAAGACCGCGAAACGCGGCCCTTCGGGGAGATAGCGGCGCGTCACGATCCGCTGGGCGAGTCCGGGGTTGCGCCCTTGCAGGAACGCTATCACTTCGCCGATGGTGGCGCCGTAGCGCGGCGCGAGATCGCAGAGCCGCTCCTGTTCGTCGGTGAGTTTCTTCCCGGCGATGAGGGCGAAGAGGCGGGCAAGTCCGTCGGGCGAGAAGAGGCGCAGTGCCGTCCGGATACCGAGATCGCACTGGCGCACCGCATGACCGTGATGCGTGAGCGTCCCGGCGAGGAACGGGGCGGCGGCGTAGGGGGCGTTCAGTTGGGTGAAAGGGGGCGTTATGATGAGTGTCTCGCGGCGGTCGCTCATGGCATTCTCCGTCAGTCGATGAGGGTGAGACTGCACCCGCCGGTATCTTTCTTGGGCGGCGTCTTGACGCACTGGTGCGTCGGCTGGTCGCAGTAGAAACCGCTGCCGCACTGCGCATCGGTGCTGCACCCGCTGTAGGATTCTGCGCAGGTGCCGTCGCGGGCGATGGTCGTGAGCGTCGCCGCGTCGGGGATGCCGTACCCGAAACAGGGGGAGCGCTGTTTTCCCGATGGCGCGTACGGATCGGCGACCGGATCGCTCCAGCCGCCGGCGTCGCAGGTGGTGGTGGCCGGTTTGACGGCGCTCTGCCGGATACAGCGCATCGCCTCGGCGAAGGTGAGCAGCGGGTTGGCGGCGTACATGAGCGCCGCGACGCCCGATATGACGGCGGCCGATGCCGAGGTGCCGCTGAACTGATCGGTATAGTCGACCGCGCCGTTGGGCGTGGTGTACAGTTGCGAATTCAGGCCGTCGGCGCCGGAGGTGTCGGTGGTCCAGCTCCCCGCCCCGGCGCAGAGATCGACCTGCGCGCCGGTGTTGGTGTACCACGCCCCGGCCCCGCTCTGGTTGAGCGCCGAGACGACGATGATGTCGTCGCTTTTCAGATTCTCGTTGAAGTTGGTGTCGCACTCCGAATTGCCCGCCGACCAGACCACCAGCGCCCCGCGGCCGTTGCGGCCGTGTTTTTTGGCGTAGACGATCGCCTCGGCGCGGTAGGAGTCGCGCGGCACGGCGATGCAGTTCCCCGACGAGTCGGTGTCGATGTCGCCCCAACTGTTGTTGATGACATCGGCCCCGGCGTCGGCCGCCTTGACGATGGCGTCGTAGATGCGGGTGACCGGTATGCTTTCTTCGGTGTAGCGGAGGAATTTGACCGGCAGGACGGCACAGCCCGGACAGACACCGGCCACGCCGATGCCGTTATTGGACAGGGCCGCGATGAGTCCCGACACCATCGTGCCGTGGGCGGCGGTGACCACCGCCTCCTGTCCCGATGCGGGATGGTCGCAGGCGGCATTCGTGCCGCCGGTGAGATCGATCCCTTTGAGGAGATTCGCGGCGAGGTCGGGATGGCCGAGATCGACCCCCGAATCGATGGTGGCGACGATGGTGTTATGGCTTCCGTCGACGATGTCCCACGCGCTTTCGACCTCTATCTGGGGGAGATGCCACTGTTTGGTGAAATAGGGATCGTTAGGGGCGGCGTGCGTCCGTATCCGGACCGTCCATTCGGGCTGTGCCCAGCGGACGCCCGGTTCGTCGGCAAGACGGCGCGCCGCGGCGAAGGGATCGCTTCCCGGCGTCAGTTCGACGAATTCGATGCGGTCGGTGTCGTCGCGTTTGAAGCCGATGCGGCCGGTGAGCGGCATCGGATAGGCGCCGTAACTGACCACCGGCCAGAGCGTCGAGCCGTCGTCGAGGCGTTGCAGTTCGACCGGTTCGCCCGAGAAGCCGTAGTAGTAGACCGTCGGTGCGTCGGCCGCCGGGAGCACGCCCGCCGTCAGCAGAAGTGCGAGACATACAAGCGTTCGCATCAGGTCACCATCCGTAAAAATGCGTAATAGATGCCGCCGCCGAGCGCCATGAAGATGCCGGCCCGGACGATGGCGGGATAGACGGTCACGAGCCGTGTCTTGAAGAAATCGGTGGTCACGATGAGGCAGAGATGGGTGGGGGAAAGCATGACGCCGGTAAAGCCGCCGGCGTAGGCGAAGGTGAGAAGCGGCATATCGACCACGCCGCCGGTGATGAGGAAGGGGCTGATGATCGGGAAAACGATGGAGATGAATGCTATCGAAATGCCGGTCAGCAGGCCGATGATGAGCGACAGCGTAAAGACCACCACCTCGGCGTTGTAACTCTGAAGCGCCTGATAGATGGCGGTCGCGACGCCTGCCTCGCGCACTATCCGTTCAAAATAGACGATGCCGGCGGTCATGAAGATGGTGAAGATGGTCTTCTTGCTGAGCAGGTACGGCAGGAGGAACTGTGCGAGCCGCCGGTTGACGGCGACGAAAGCGGTGACCGCGGCGATGACCGACAGCCACAGCGGCAGGCCCGCGAGCGATATGGTCACCGCGAAGAGTATCGGCCAGCCGATGAGGAGCAGACGGTGCGCCTTTTCGTCGGTGGCGAGTCCCGGCGGTGTTTCGCGCGGGGTGCGGCGGATGAGCGGGATGCCCGCCGCCACCATGATGAGCGACATCGGCCCCATGTAGCAGAGGATCGAGAGCGGCTCGACCTTCATCACGGTGATGATCCACGCCATCCCCGAATAGAGCGGATAAAAGTATTCCCAGATATGGCGGTACCAGTAGTTGAGGACCAGTTTGCGGTCGTTCTGTTCGCTCGGCAGGAGTTTGTCGACGAACGGCGCCGAAAGGAGCGATCCGCCCGGCATCGGGAGCAGTCCGATGAAGGCGGCCGACGCGGCGGCGGCGAGCCGGTTGTCGCGGAAGACCGACAGGAAGATGGAGGACATCTGCGTAAGCATCTTGCCCCGTTCCATCAGTTCTCCCAGCAGCATCACGAAGAAGATGACGCAGAAAAGCATCAGGAACTGCGCCGATCCGAAGAGTTTCCCGTAGACGATCACCGCGTCGAGCGGACCCATCCCGAACAGGAGCGCCAGCACCAGCGCACCCGCCGGGAGGACGATCTCGAGCCGCACCTTGAAACGGATGAGGATCGCCATGAAAAGAAGCGGTATCGCTATCTCGACAAGTATCATCGTTGCCTCAGTATCATCCCGAACATGAGATCGGCCGACCCGCCCGGAGAAGTCAACATCCCCAGCCCGTCGGCGGCCACATCATGGTGTGCGGCGGTGAACTTTGCAATATTTTCTTCGTTCTCGGCGGCGATATAACTGCAGGTGAGATAGACGATGACACCGCCCGGCGCGAGATGGCGGAGCGCCGTGATGAGACATTCTTCCTGCGCCGTATTGAGCGCCGCGAGTTCCGTGGGGCCGACGCGCCACCGGTCCTCGGGATTGCGCCGCAGGACGCCCGATCCGGAGCAGGGAGCATCGACCAGCACCACATCGAACCGCTTGTCGGCGAGCCGGTCGGGGGCGAGCGTCGTCACCGGCGTTCCGGCGCGCGCCGCCCGTTTCTCTATCTCGGCGAACCGGTGGGTGCGGATGTCGCTCGCCGTTATCTTGAGCGTCGGACGGAGCGCCGCGAGGGCGATGCTTTTACCGCCGCCTCCCGCACAGAGGTCGAGCAGTGTCGTTGCGCTGTCGGGTACGAGGCCGACCGCAAGCTGAGAACTCTCGTCCTGCAACTCGTACAGTCCTTTTTCATAAAGCGGCGATAGCGTCAGTTGCGTTCCTCCGTCGGTCACGATGAGGCCGTGGGGCGACAGCGGCGTCGGAACGCTGAGGATACCTTCGGCGGCAAGGAGTCGCTGTAATTCATCGCGGCCGGTGCGGCGCCGGTTGATCCGGATGGTGGTCGGGGCGCGGCCGTCGAGCCACGCGAGCATCGCTTCGGACCCGTCGCCGTAGCGTTTCAGCGCGGCGTCGCGGTAGAGCGGCGGGAAGGAGTGGTAGAGTTCCGGCGTCGTCGCGTCGGGCTTCGTTTCCTGCGCCTGGTTCACCGCTTCGGCACGCGGTATCCCTTCGCTCATCAGTTGTTCGACCAGATACCGGCGGCGCAGGTAGGTGAAGAACAGGTCGCGCAGAATGGCCCGGTCGCGCTTGCCGATATGCCGTTCACGGAAGAGTCCCGCAAGCAGTATATCGCCTTTCCACAGGCTTTTTTCAAAGCGCCCGATCGCCTCGTCGAGCAGTGCGGCATGGAAGCGGTTCACCGGAAATTCCCCCAACAGTGCGGGGCAGTATAGCCGAAGGCGGCCCAAGACGAAAGTTTTTGACTCTTGACGCGTCGGCTGATACAACCTTCCCGGTCCTTGAGGGAGGGAAGTCAGTGACCTTTCGCGGCATCGCGCCGACCGGGCGCCCGCTCATCATACCGGTATTTATTACCCATCGCGGCTGTACCCACCGGTGCGCCTTCTGCGATCAGGAGGCGATAGCGGGGGCGGGGTCGCTCCCCGACGCGCTCCCCGGCATCGTCGAGAAATATCTCGGCTGGTCGAGCGGCGACCGGCCGGTCGAACTGTCGTTCTACGGCGGCAGTTTCACCGCCCTGCCGGTGCGCGAACTGAGCGAATATCTGCAGATGGGAAAAGAACTCATCGCGCAGAAACTCGTCGGCTCTCTCCGCTGTTCAACCCGACCCGACACCATCAACCCCGGCATGGCGAAACTGCTCAAGTCGAGCGGCTTTTCGGTGGTCGAACTCGGTGCGCAGACGATGTCCGATAGGCTTCTCACCGAAATGGAGCGCGGGCACACCGCCGACGATACGCGGCAGGCGGTGAAAGAGTTGAAGGCAGCGGGGCTCACGGTCGTACTTCAGTTCATGAGCGGTTACCCCGACGAGACGGCTACGGATGTTGCGACGACCTGTCGCGCCCTCATCGCGGCCCGTCCCGACGCGATACGGATATATCCCTTCATGCCGCTTGCCGGGACGAAGATATCGCAGCGGCTCCAGTGCAACGAGGTGCGGTTCGACCCGGTCGTGGCGATAGACCGCGCGGCCGATATCTTCCTCGCGGCGCAGGAGGCGGGGATCCCGACGATACGGATAGGACTGCCGAAGGACGGCATCGTTGTGTCGCCCTATCCCGACAACCTCGCGCAGGTGGTGGTGGCCGAGGCGCTCGTGAAGCTGGTAAAGAAAGGTGAGCGCGATTTCGAGCTTCCCTCCGCGTGGGAGACGAGTGTCGCCATCGCCCGCAAGAGCGGCCGGTTCCCGGAGGAAGCGAAGGTGGTGTTTTTGTAGGGGCGACGATTTATCGCGCCCTGCGTAGATATTCGGTTTTTATGGAGGCTCCCATGTTCGTTGCCATTGCTTCGGATCACGGCGGTTTCCCGCTGAAAAAACATCTCGCCGCGTTCCTCGAAAAAGAGGGACACATGGTCATCGACCGCGGCTGTCCCGATGAAACATCAGTCGACTATCCCGACTACGCGGCGCTCGTCGCGCAGGATATCCTCGCCGGGAACGCCGAGTTCGGCATCCTCGTGTGCGGCACCGGCATCGGCATGTCGATCATGGCCAACCGCCACCCGGGAGTACGGGCGGCGCTCGTTCACCGCGATGAATACGCGAAACTCTCGCGCGAACACAACGACGCCAATGTCATCTGCCTCGGCGGCCGGTTCACCACACCTGCCGACGCCGAGCGGTTCGTGAAGATATTCCTTTCCACCGCTTTCGAAGGCGGCCGCCATCAGCGCCGCGTCGAAAAACTCGACGCCTGCTGACACCGAACGGAGGAGCCATGCGCGATATCCTGCTGATAGGAGACGATGCCTCGCTCGCCGCGCAGATGGACGCGATCCTGTCCACCGCCCGCTTCACGATGCGCTGCGTATCGTCGGTCGAAGAGGCGACCGGCGCGCCGGCTCTCGTCGTGCTTTCGTCATCCGGCTCCTTCGGCGCGATCCGTTCATTCCTCGCGGCCTGCCGGAAGAGACACCCCGGAGTCCCCGTGCTGGCCATCTGTCCCTGCGAGGAGGCCGATAAGGTGAAAGCGATCGGGGCGGGCGCCGCCGATATCCTGCGACCCCCCGTCAGCGACGCCGACCTGCGCCGCCATATCATATCGCTCGCCGACGGCGTGACCGAAGACTATGCGATGGACGATCTCATCCGGCAGAAGAACTGTCTCCAGTGCCCGCTCATCCGCGAGACACACGGGTACGGCCGGTTCATCGGATCGAGCCCCGCGATAAAAAAGGTCTTCGCGCAGATCGAAAAGGTGCGCAAGAGTTCGCTCAATGTCTTCATCCACGGCCAGAGCGGCACCGGCAAGGAACTGGTGGCGCGGACGCTCCACGAATCGAGCGCCCACCGCGACGGCCCCTTCATGGCGATCAACTGCGGCGCGATACCGGAGAACCTGCTCGAATCGGAATTGTTCGGTTACGAGAAAGGGGCCTTCACCGGCGCCGACCGTCCTTATAACGGCAAGATCATCGACGCCGACGGCGGCACGCTTTTTCTCGACGAGGTATCGGAACTGCCGCTCAAACTGCAGGTGAAACTGCTCCGATTCCTCGAGGAACGCACCGTCACGCGGCTCGGCAGCAGTCGCGCGCAGGAGGTCGATGTGCGGCTGGTCTGCGCCACCAACAAAGACCTCCGGGCGATGGTGCGCGGCAATCTGTTCCGCGAGGATCTCTACTACCGGCTCGTGGTCTACACCATCGAACTGCCCTCCCTGCGCGAACGGCGCGAGGACATCCCGCTCTTTTTCGCCCATTTCCTGCAGGAACGGGAGAAGCGACATGAGGTTCATATCACCCGCATCGAGCCGGAGGTCGTCGAACTGCTCAAAAACTACCCGTGGCCCGGGAATGTGCGTGAACTCATCAATGTGGTGGACCATCTCCTCGTCTCGGCCGAGGAGGGGGTGGTGACCCTCGATTCGCTTCCCCCCTATGTGCGCGAAATGCGCAGTGCGGACGCCGTAACGGACAGTTCTTTTCCCGTCGCGGCATGGCAGCCGCGGACGCTGAAAGAGATGGAGAAGGAGGCGATAGTCGCGACCCTGCGCCACTTCAACGGTAACATGGCCGAGACGGCCCGCGCCCTCGGCATCGGCCGGGCGACCCTCTATCGCAAGATGTCCTCCTATCATATCAACTGACTGACCCAGAATAATACGCACAAGTGTATCAGAACGAGATTTGCTGTTGTCGTGTTTTTCTGCGGAAGATACTCAGAGACAAGATATAGCCAAGCAATAACAAATAATTATAAGAAAGTCGGGCGTCTCTTGTGTCGTCGGCACACCCCTTGCATCTATAAGCGGCGTGAGAAGTTCATTGGGAACTGAAGAACCTAACCTGAAAAGAGGGAGCGTGTCATGAACGCAATAAAGAATCTCCTGGTCATCGTAATGATGGCTTTTGTGATGTTGGTCGGCTGTGAGCAGGCCTCCGAGTCGAGCGCGCCGATCAAACTTTCCGCGATGTCCGGCAACGAGTACATCGGTAACTGGAATGTAAGTTTCATCAATGCTGAGTACGACGCCGAGAATGATGTGACGATCTTCAATTATTCGGTCTCTTCGGTCGGCGAACGCGGCAAGGACCTGAGCCACTGGGTCATCGGCCTGTGTGAGGATATCGTGATCGTGGGGGCCGGGGTGAACGGCCAGCCCTATCCGATCGGCAACGATCCGCTCCACACCGATCCGACCACTCAATTGTACGGTTTTAAATTCGATGATGGTCAACCGCTCGACTCAAGTTGGGATTATGAGATCGTGATCGCCGGGAACGTCGGTCTCGAGGATGGTCAGTTCGCCCTCAAAGCGGGCTCGAACCAGAACGAACTGAGCGTTTCGTTCGGCAGCGTGCAGGTCCCCTCGTGTGAGCCGATAGTCGAAGAGGAGAAGTATTCGATCAGCGGCTATGTATTCATGGATGTGAACGGCAACGGCGTGTACGATGTCGGCGAGTTCCCGATCCCCGGCGTCCAGATACTGCTGAACGGGTCGCCGGTCGCCCTGTCGGGTGTTGACGGTTCCTATCTGATCGTCGACCTGGTCGCCGGGTCTTACGAGATCTCCTCCTATCCGGCGGGCGGCGCTCCCGAACTGCAGGCGATCGTCCCGTACCTCTTCCCGACCACTCCCGAAAGCCTGAGCGTGGTCGTCGGCCCTTCGCAGGAGAATGTGAACTTCGGCTACAACCTCGATTACGGCGATGTGCTTCTCTCCGGTGAGGGCCGCACCATCGGTTTCTGGAAACACCAATTGTCGGTCATCCTATCCGGTAAGGGAAGAGCGCAGGTGGGCAAGGCGCAGATCGACTCGATGATCGCCCAGATCAACGGGTTCTTCCTGCCTGAGCCCTTCGCCATCGACTCCCACCGCGAGGCGTTCGATATCATGAGCAGCACCAGCCCCCTCCCGGTCAACCTGCTGAAGAAGCAGCTGCTGGCGGCTGAGTTCAACAAGTTCTATGGTCTTGGTCTGGACAGCCCGCTCCTGATGGAGATGATCCTCAAGTACGCAGAATCGATGGTCTACCTCGGCTCGTTCTCCGATGAAGAACTCCTCTCCATGAAGGATGTGCTCGATGCGATGAACAACCTCGGGCATTGATCCACGCTCTTTTTCCCGTCCCTTCGGGGCCTCCTCCGGGAGGCCCCTTTTTTTTGGCTCTCCGTCAGAATGTGTGGGTAACATAGTCCATAAGCATCCCGCATTT
>ERZ1645192.517-NODE-517-length-32016-cov-10.086793_pt1 | contig 32016 bp, 22 predicted proteins | sample MGYA00575354_ERZ1645192 | MGnify/ENA primary metagenome ERZ1645192 (study PRJEB40844, sample SAMN11349763) | freshwater sediment metagenome | isolation source: river sediment | host: Sediment | place: India: Faizupur Khadar , New Delhi | collected 2017-02-21 ...
CGCTCACTTTCTATCGTAGCAATCCCCCACATGCCATCTGGTGGGACACCTGTGATGTCTGATCGCACACTATTGTAACAGCCACCCGCATGACTTCCTGCGGGTGGAGTCTCTTATGATCATTCCGGGGGGGGAGGTCTGTGTCGGCGTTTCCCTTGAGCTACAGGGATTCAGTATAAATCAGAGCACAAAAAAAGGACGAGTCATCACTCGCCCTTTTCACCTAACTAAACCAATAAAACTAATCAAACCTAAACCTATGAAACTAAAACCGTGTCAAAGGTAAGGCTCCTGAGCTTACCCTCCAAACCCTGCCGCCGAAAAAACCTGCCATAAAACATTTTTTAATATTCGCTTAACATTGCCCAGGCATTGAATTATTTTCACATCTTATTAACACTTCTTAATATTTTTAATATCATGGGCTTCAAAAAAAGAGGCTATCTCCTGAAAGACAGCCTCTTGTATTTTCACTCCCTGTTTAAGTCAGGGGTGGGGATTTTTCTGAAAACGTTTCCGGGAGGAGGAATTACTTTTTCCGTTTGCTTTGTTCTTCGGTGGCGATAGAATCGCGCATAGAGGTATCGGCCATGATGTTTTTGTAGCGCATGTAGTCCATGACGCCCAGGTTGCCGGTACGGAAGGCTTCGGAGATGGCCAGGGGGATCTGGGCTTCAGCTTCGATGACCTTGGCGCGGGCTTCCTGTGCCTTGGCGCGCATCTCCTGTTCCAGGGCCACGGCCATGGCGCGACGTTCCTCCGCCTTAGCCTGGGCGATATTCTTGTCGGCTTCGGCCTGGTCCATCTGCAACCCGGCGCCGATGTTCTTGCCTATGTCGATATCGGCAATGTCAATAGAGAGGATTTCGAAGGCAGTACCGGCATCCAGTCCTTTTTCGAGGACCGTACGGGAGATGAAATCGGGATTTTCAAGTACCTCTTTATGGGAGTGGGCTGAGCCGATGCTGGAGACGATTCCCTCGCCCACACGGGCCAGCACGGTCTCTTCGCCGGCTCCTCCTACCAGTTGGCGAATGTTAGCCCTGACGGTCACCCTGGCTTTGGCGATCAACTGGATCCCATCTTTGGCGACGGCCGTCACAGGAGGAGTGTTGATGACCTTGGGGTTCACCGACATCTGAACGGCTTCGAAGACATCGCGGCCTGCCAGGTCGATGGCGGTGGCCATATTAAAGGAGAGCTGAATATTGGCTTTGGCCGCTGAAACCAGGGCATGCACCACATTGGCCACATGTCCCCCTGCCAGAAAATGGGCCTCCAGGTCGTTACGGTTCAGGGGAATACCTGCCTTGGTCCCCTCAATCATCGCCCTGACGATCACCCCGGGAGGCACCTTCCTGAAACGCATCAGGAAGAGCTGCATCAGACTGATCCTTACCCCCGATACCAGCGCTGAAAACCACAGCCCTACCGGAACAAAATACAAAAAGATGATCAACAGGACCAGAATCCCCACGATCATTCCGAAAATACCAACTGATTCAACCATATTTATTCTGTTTTAATGAGTTCCACAATAATTGTATTTGAAAGGATTTTCACCACCCTCACCGGTTGATTCGGGTCAATAAACGCCCCCGTCGAACGGGCTTCCATCGTTTGGGTGCCCACTTTAACTTTTCCGGAAGGCGCCAGCCGGCCCAGGGTAATCCCCTGGTCCCCCACCCCGATCTTCGAAGCATCAAACTGCTCTACCCGACCCTCGATATTGGTGTCCAGTACCAGTTTCCGGCCGGCCTTTGACTTGAAAAAGTAATAAAACATAAAGGGGCCGGTGACCAGGATAGCCACCAGGGTGATCATTCCTCCCAGAGTGCCGAAACGGGAAAAACCCAGATAGACACTTCCGATGAGCATGATGACCCCTCCGATGCCGGCAATTGTGACCCCCGGAATCACGGCAAACTCCAGCAGGAGCAGAAACAACCCCAGTATCACCAGGAAAATTATCACCAGAATAGTCATATATCAGTCGTCAGAAAAGGGTTGCAAATCAGGAAACAGGCCCCAATAACGCCTTATGACAGGTATCGGGGGCTCCTTCAATCGATGGTCACCGTCAGTTCCCGCTCAGTCAGGGCATCCTTCATGACTTTCAGACTGGCGAACTTTCCCGTTTTAATATCGCATTTCCCTTTGTAATGGGTGATGGTCGCACACTGCGAAGCCTGATAGTATTCATGACCGCAGATTTCAACCAGTGCATCAATCACATAATCAAAGGTATGGACATCGTCATTATACAGAATGAGGACTTTATTTCCGGCAGCCACGTCATCGGGTTGCCGGAGTGGATCTCTCCTTGTTTCTTTAGCTGTCATCCTGGACAAGTCTATTGTTTGGGTAAAGATACTCTTTTTCCATTTTGAAGGGCAATGACAAAGGCATCTTTTACACCTTCCAGTCTGACTTGTTGCATCAGTTTCAGGGCATCGTTATAATCGGTGAGCAGCCCTGTGGTGTATACGGTTGCGCCTTGGTCATTCACATAGGTATCGATGACCCTGATCTTGGAAATCTTATCAAAGAGGGCTTTTCTGCTGGCCGGGACCGCCTTGGGATAGGCTCCCAGCTGGATCCTGTAGACGATCTGATCGGGGTCGGGCTGCTCTTCCTGCGGCCCCTCCTCTGTGGCCGTCGTGGTACTCACCGCTCCGGCAGCCTCCAGGAAGAGCGCCGGATCAGGTTCAGGAATCACCGGCAGCGGGGGGTTCTGGATTTTTTGCAGGGAATCGCTGATCCCGGCAAACCGCTCATACTCAGCAAAACCAGCATCTTTCCACCACTCCTGTTCCAGTGCAGCCGCTTTCCGGTAATGGGTGTCAGATTCTCCTTTCAGAAGAATCGTCTCCCGCTCCACCCGTGAAATCATCCGGGCCAGAGAATCCCGTTTGCCCGGATGGGTCGTGGCATGGTAGGATTTCCGTAAATCGTTGGCCCTGCCCAGAAGGGAATCGAGGCGGGCGCGGGAAGCTTCGGCGGCCCGGAAAGCCTGAAGCGCCTCCGGTATCTGAAACATCCACTCGGCCAGATAGGTGACTTTTTCGTTCACCTGGAAACTGATGAATTTGGGGTGTTCCACGGCTCTTTTTTCTGATTCCGCAGCCGGTTCACCCACTGAAGGGAGTTCCTGTATGGTGCTGTCCGGTGAAACCACCTCCACTCCTGTAACAGCGGCTGGCAATTTGCCGGAGGCAATGGTATCGTTCGTCCCCCCCGCTGGGACTGCAACAGTTTGTAGCTGCGGTTCCGTTCCGGAGGCCGGAGCAACAGGATCGCCAGGTTTCGTCGCAACAGGCTCGACAGGTTTTACCGCGGCAGGATCGCTGGGTTTTGCTTCAACTGCATCACCTGGTTTTACAGTGGCAGCATCCCCGCCCTTACTGTTTTCGGCCACCTTCTGTCCGTTGGCAGAAAAAGGGTTCACCTCCTGATAGCAGAGCTCCGTTAGCCGGGGGATATCCAGGTGGATGACTTCTGCGGAATCAGCATGATTGCGGAAACGGTTGTAATAGCGCTGAGCCCCGTTCCAGTTATTCCGGGCATGGTAGATGACCCCCAGGTAATAATAGACTTTGGAAGGGACGTCACTGGGCATAGCCAGCACCAGGTTTTTCTCGGCTTCGAGGCCATAATCTCCTGTTTCTACCATGGATGCCCCCAGGTAATATTTCAGCATATAATCATAGGGGAAATCATACGCCAGCTTGCTGAAAACCGGCAGAGCTTTCTGGAATTCCCCCTCCCTGAACCAACTGACCGCCTGCTCCCGTTTTTCAGGCTGGGGGGCAGAATGGGCCTGCTGCGACATGACAGCAGCCCCCACCCACAAAAGGGAGATCAGGAACATATGATAACGACTGAATGACCTTGGCATAATAGCTTACCAGATTTATTGATGCCTTAAAGATACAATAATCGTGCAAATGTCGGACCCGAATTTATTTTGAACCTCCCTGCCGGGAAAAGAAAACAAAAGACAAGGGGGAAACAATTATGGTTTATATTTGTAAACAGAATAACGATTAACATCATGACCACACTGAAAAAAGGAGATCCGGCGCCCTGGTTTGAGGGGGTCGGCCAAGAGGGGCAGAAGGTGACGTTGGCCGATTTCAGGGGTAAAAAGCTGATTCTCTATTTCTATCCCAAGGACAATACGCCGGGATGTACAGCCGAAGCCTGCAACCTGAATGACCATTATTCTACCTGGCTGGAACGGGGTTTTGAAGTCGTGGGCATCAGTCCCGACAGCACCACCTCCCACCGGAATTTTATAACCAAATACGGGTTGAGATTTACCCTGCTTTCCGATCCCGACCATGTCATCATGGAGCATTATGGGGTCTGGAAAGAAAAGAAGATGTATGGAAAATCCTACATGGGGGTGTTGCGGACCACCTTCGTCATCGACCCGGAAGGGGTGATCACGGAGGTTATTTCCAGTGTAGACACCAAGAACCATACGGTACAAATCGAGAAAACCCTTAATCTTTAAAAATACCAATCATGTCAAAGGAAGATCAAATCGTCGTGAACAAGGAGAAACTGAAAGCGCTTCAGCTGACTCTTGACAAAATTGAAAAAAGCTTTGGAAAGGGTTCCATCATGCGGATGGGTGACAAGCCCGTCGAGGATGTGCCTGCCATCTCTTCCGGATCCATCGGGCTGGATGTGGCCCTGGGGATCGGGGGTTACCCCAAGGGGAGAATCATTGAGATCTACGGACCTGAATCTTCTGGGAAGACCACCCTGGCCATTCATGCCATTGCCGAGGCTCAGAAAAGCGGGGGTATTGCGGCTATCATCGATGCGGAGCATGCCTTTGATCCCTATTATGCCCGCAAGCTGGGTGTCAACATTGATGAACTGCTGATCAGCCAGCCCGACCATGGGGAACAAGCCCTGGAAATCGCTGATAACCTGATCCGTTCCGGGGCAGTTGACATTGTTGTGATCGACTCAGTGGCAGCCCTGACGCCTAAGGCCGAACTGGAAGGAGACATGGGTGAGAACAAGGTGGGGCTCCAGGCCCGGCTGATGTCGCAGGCCTTGCGTAAACTCACCGCCAACATCAGTAAAACCCGCACCTGCTGCATCTTTATCAACCAACTCAGGGAAAAAATCGGCGTTATGTTCGGTAATCCCGAAACCACAACCGGCGGAAATGCCCTTAAATTCTACTCTTCCGTGCGACTTGACATCCGGCGCACCGGACAGATCAAAGATGGGGAGGAAGTGACCGGGAACAATGTACGGGTCAAGGTGGTCAAGAACAAGATTGCCCCTCCCTTCCGGAAAGCGGAATTCGACATCCTTTATGGCGAGGGGATTTCCAAATCAGGAGAAATCGTTGACCTGGGGGTCAATTACAATATCATTAAGAAGAGCGGTTCCTGGTTCAGCTATGGGGAGACCAAGCTGGGACAGGGGCGTGATGCCGTCCGTAAACTCATCAAGGACAATCCGGAACTTTCAGCCGAACTGGAAGCTAAAATCCTGGAGGTCATCACCACTGCGCCGGCTGCCGACTGACCATTCGAAGAATGACAGCTTGATATACAGGTAAATGAAGGTAATGAAGTTTGGTGGCACCTCTGTAGGGAGTGCGGCCAATATCCGAAGAGTCAGGGAGATCCTTTCAGGAGTCCCGGGAGACGTCGTGGTGGTAGTCTCGGCGCTGGGTGGGATTACCGACCGGATTCTGCGCACCGCCCGGCTGGCAGCCGGGGGCGATCCCTCTTTCCGGAGTGAACTGCACGGGATCAGGGAGCGTCACCTGGAGGTGATCCATGACCTCTTTGAGGCGCCACAGCGGAGTGATGTCTCGGCCACATCGGAGGCGATTCTGGGTGAACTGGAGCTGGTACTCACAGGCATTGCCCTGGTAGGTGAGCTGACGCCCAAGACGCTCGACAGGATCCTGGGGATGGGTGAGCGCATTTCCTGCCGGATCATTGCCGCCTTTCTGGAGGCGGGGCTGGCTGATTCCGCCGACCTGATAATCACCGACAGCCATTATGGCAAGGCCACGGTCGATTTCCGTGAGACCAACGCCCGTATCAGGGATGCCTTTGAAGGCTTCCGGGGCCGGAGGGTGATGCCCGGGTTCATCGCCCGCAACAGCAATGGGGATTATACCACCCTGGGCAGGGGGGGCTCCGACTTCACCGCCGCCATCGTGGCCGCGGCCCTCAAGGCTAAAGCCCTCGAAATATGGACCGATGTCGACGGGTTCATGACCGCCGACCCGCGCGTTATCAGCAGCGCCTACACCATTCCGGCCCTTACCTATGCCGAAGCCATGGAACTCTCCAATTTCGGCGCCAAGGTGGTCTATCCTCCCACCATCCTCCCCGTCTATAAAAAGGATATTCCCGTTCATATCCGCAATACCATGAACCCGGAGGCTCCGGGGACGCTGATCACCCGGCTGCCAGGTAATGGCAAAGAACGCCCCATCAAGGGCATCTCCTCTATCCAGGGGATTGCCCTGGTGACGATCCAGGGTATCGGCATGGTCGGCGTTTCAGGCATCGCCATGCGACTTTTTACGGCCCTGGCCCACGAAAAAATCAACATCATCCTCATCTCCCAGGCCTCCTCCGAAAACACCATCAGCATCGCCATCGAAGAAGAGATGGCCTCCCCTGCCGAAACCGCCATCCGCGAGGAGTTCGAAAGGGAGATCCGCCACGACCAGATCAACAGGGTCATGGTGGAGACCGGCCTTTCCATTGTGGCTATCGTCGGGGAGAACATGCGACAGTCGACGGGTGTCGCCGGAAAACTCTTTTCCACTATCGGCCGCAACGGGATCAACGTGATCGCCATCGCCCAGGGGGCCTCTGAACTGAACATCTCCTGGGTGGTGCGCACCGCAGAATTGCGCAAGACCCTCAATGTGGTTCATGAATCGTTCTTCCTTTCCGAAAATACGGTGCTGAACGTCTTCCTGGTGGGCACCGGACTGGTCGGGAGTCACCTGCTGGCGCAGATTGCAGCCCAACAGGAGAGGCTTCTGAGGGAAAGCCATCTGAAAATCAGAATCACCGGTCTCACCAACACCCGTCATATGCTCTTCGACCGTGAAGGCATCGATGCCGGGAGCTTCAGGGAAACCCTCCAGGAGAAAGGGGAAAAAGCCGATATCACCCGCTTCGTGGAGCAGATGACCAGCCTTAACCTCTACAATTCGGTGTTCGTCGACTGCACCTCCTCGGAAACGGTGGCCGGTTTGTATCACCGTATTCTCAGTGGGAACATCCACATCGTGGCGGCCAATAAAACTGCCGCCTCCTCGGAATTCGACAACTACCTCCTGCTGAAACGAACCGCCAAGGAGAAAGGGGTCAAATTCCTCTTTGAGACCAACGTGGGGGCCGGACTGCCCATCATCAACACCTTAAATGACCTGGTCAATTCAGGCGATAAAGTGATTCGCATTGAGGCTGTTATGTCTGGTACCCTCAACTATATCTTCAATATCCTATCGGAAGAGGTCCCCCTGAGCCAGGCCATCAGAATGGCCAGGGAGGCCGGCTTCACGGAACCCGATCCGCGGGTCGATCTAAGCGGAGCCGATGTAGTCCGCAAACTGTTGATCCTGGCCCGGGAATCAGGATACCGGCTTGAAAAAGAAGATATCAGGGTCGTCCCGCTTCTTCCTGCCGAATATTTTCAGGGGAGCCGCGATGAGTTTTGGGAAAAGATCCCTGCCCTGGACGCCTCCTTCGAGGAGAAAAGGAAGATCCTGGCTGCCGCCCACAAAAAATGGCGCTTTGTGGCCAGCTTTGATGAACGGAATGCCCGGGCAGAACTGCGCGAGATCGAAAAAGACCATCCCTTTTACGATCTGGAAGGAAGCAACAACCTGATCATTTACCAGACCGAAAGGTACAACGAGTTCCCGATGCTGATCAAGGGCTATGGCGCCGGTGCTGCCGTTACTGCCGCAGGGGTTTTTGCTGACCTGATCCGCGTCTCCAATATCTGAGGATGCAGGTCCAGGCCAGTTAAAGGCGTCATTCTGACCTTTTTATATTCTGATATTCTGATATTCCGAAATTCTGATATTCCGAAATTCTGACCTTCTGATATTCATTTATGAAGTACCTGATCATACTCGGTGACGGCATGGCCGATGAGCCCATAGGGGAATTGGGCAATAAGACACCGCTAGAGGCGGCCGTGAAGCCCTCGATGGACCGGCTGGCAGCCCTGGGGCGCTGTGGCAGGCTCGACACCATTCCCGAAGGGATGCACCCAGGCAGCGAAATCGCCAACCTCTCGGTACTCGGCTATGATGTTCCCGCCGTCTTTGAAGGGCGCGGGGTATTGGAAGCAGCCAGCATGGGGGTGGAGCTCGAACCGGGCGACCTGGCCCTGCGCTGCAACCTTATCTGCCTGGAAGAGAACAGGATCAAAAACCATTCTGCCGGGCATATTTCCAGCGGGGAGGCCGCAGAGATCATCGCCTTTCTGGCCATGAAGATGGGCAATGACCGCATCCGTTTTTACCCGGGTGTCTCCTACCGCCATCTGCTGGTCATCAAGGGGGGGCACAAGGGTCTGGCCTGCACCCCGCCACACGATGTCATGGGCACCCCTTTCCGGGAGGTGATGGTCCACCCCCTGGTGGAAGAGGCTTCTTCCACAGCCAGCCTGCTGAACTATCTGATTGTGAGAAGCAGGTATCTCCTGGAGGAACATCCTGTGAATCTGAAAAGGGTGGCTGAAGGTAAGGATCCGGCCAGTTGCATCTGGCCCTGGTCGCCCGGCTACCGTCCTCAGATGCCCACGTTGTCAGCGCTTTACGGCATCGGCCCTTCGGCAGTCATCTCGGCCGTCGACCTGATCCAGGGTATCGGGGTCTATGCCGGCATGAAAGTCATTCGGGTAGAGGGGGCGACGGGACTTTATGATACCAATTACGAGGGTAAAGCCGAAGCAGCCCTGGAGGCTCTCAGGGAGCACGACCTGGTGTATGTGCATGTGGAAGCCAGCGATGAAGCCGGGCATGAGGGCAATCCCCGGCTTAAAACCAGGACCATCGAATACCTCGACCAGCGGCTGCTGCACCCTATTATGGAAGCCACCCCCCACATGAAAGAACCGGTGACCATCGCCCTGCTCCCCGATCACCCGACACCCTGCACCCTCCGTACTCACACCCGTGATGCTGTCCCCTTCGTCATTTACAAACCCGGAGAAACACCCGACGCAGTGAACCGTTATGACGAGTTCTCGGTGATCAACGGGAGCTACGGACTCCTCAAAGGGGCAGCCTTCATGAAGGCGCTGCTGGCGAAACAAGGGTGACCCAGCAGCCTGACGACCAGGCCCATCAAGAATAACTAATTGTATTTTAATATCTTGAGTACATCTTATTTATCTCATACTGGAAGCCACAAAATATTCCATCACCAGTAAACTGAAATCCATGCTCTATTACAGCACCAACCACCAGATCGCGCCGGTGACCCTCCGGGAAGCGGTGATCACCGGACTGGCCGCCGACAACGGGCTTTTCATGCCCGAAAGGATCGACCGGCTGGATCCTTCGTTTTTCAGTCAAATGGCGCGCCTTTCCTTTCCGGAAATCGCCTTCAGGGTAGCCAGCCATTTCTTCGGCCAGGAGATTCCGGAGGAAGCCCTGCACACCATCACCACCGGCGCCCTCTCCTTTGACTGTCCAGTGGTCAGGGTAAAGGAGCACTTCTGGTCGCTGGAGCTGTTTCACGGGCCCACCCTGGCCTTCAAGGATGTAGGCGCCCGTTTCATGGCCCGCATGCTCCGCTATTTCCTCCAGGATACCGGGAAGCCGGTCACCGTGCTGGTGGCCACCTCCGGCGACACGGGCAGCGCCGTGGCCAACGGTTTTCTGGGCGTGGAAGGCATTCGTGTGGTCGTCCTTTACCCCTCCGGAAAGGTGAGCGACATCCAGGAAAAACAGTTCACCACGCTCGGACAAAACATCACCGCCCTGGAAATTGACGGCACTTTCGACGACTGCCAGCGGCTGGTGAAAGCGGCCTTTCTTGACCAGGGACTCAAGGATAAGGTCACCCTTACCTCGGCCAACTCCATCAATGTGGCCCGGTTTCTTCCGCAGGCCTTTTACTATTTCAATGCGGTGGCGCGCCTGCAGGAAGCCGGGGCCCTTGACGGCCGTAAACTGGTCGTGGCCGTGCCCAGCGGCAACTTCGGCAACCTGACGGCCGGCCTCTTCGCCCGGGAGGCGGGGCTCCCCATCGAACGCTTCATCGCCGCCAACAACCGCAACGACGTGGTTTTCCAATACCTCAAAACCGGCCTCTACGCCCCCAGGCCATCGGTCGAAACCATCGCCAACGCCATGGATGTGGGCACCCCCAGCAACTTCGCCCGAATCCTCGACCTTTACGGCCACTCCTGGGAGAAAATTAGGGCCCTTATGTCTGGATTCCGCATGGACGACCAGGGGATCAGGGAAACCATCAGAAGGGTGTACCAGGAGACCGGCTACCTCTGCGATCCCCATGGTGCCTGTGGCTATGCGGCCCTCGAAGCACAACTCAACGCCGGAGAAACCGGCCTCTTCCTGGAAACCGCCCACCCCGCCAAATTCACGGGAACCATGGAGAAGATCCTTGGCCAGTGTACGGTACCCCTACCCCTCCGGCTGGCTGCCTTTATGACGGGAGAAAAACAAACCATTAAAATGGGCCCCCACTTCCCTGCATTCAGACAATGGCTTTCTGAAAACTGCAAGTAATCCATCTAACCAACCGGCCCATCTTCGCTCCCTGCCTCCAAAACCTTTTTTTTTGATTCCGGAAAGGTCAAAAGCGGAGATAATGTCCTATCTTTAGGAGCAGTGCAGGCATAGGTGCAGTGCAGGCAAGCCGCTTATTTTCTAAAGATAAGAAGTTATTATGTTGCGAATTTCCGGATGGATCGCGGGATTGCTGATGCTAACAGTTATCAGCCAGGGTCAGGAGACGACCATCGCCGTGAAGGAGAGGCAGCCAGCGGTAGCCGGCAGCTTTTACCCGGCATCTGAACAGCAGCTCAGGGCTATGCTGGGGCTGTTTTTCCCTGCCGAAAAGCTGAAGGAGTCTGGTGATCCGATGGTGCTGGTGGTGCCCCATGCCGGCTATATTTTTTCGGGGGAGGTAGCAGCCGCGGCCTACAAACGGCTCGACCGCGATAAGAGTTACCGCCACATTTTCATCCTCGCCCCGGCCCACCGGGTTCCCAACCAGGGCGCAGCCATTTATACTTCCGGGGGCTTCATCACCCCCCTGGGCAGGGTGCCTGTCGACCCCCTGGGCGCCGAACTGGCCGCCCGGAGCCGCAAGATCAGCACCGATCCTGGCCTGCACCGACAGGAACACGCCATTGAGGTGCAGCTCCCTTTTCTGCAGTACTGGCTGAAAAAGCCCTTTTCCATCGTTCCCATCCTGGTGGGGAGCCAGTCAGAGGCCTTCGCCACTGAACTGGCCAACCTGCTGGCGCCTTATTATTCCGAAGAAAACCTCTTCATTGTAAGTGCCGATTTTTCGCATTATCCAGGCTACGCCACCGCCCTGAAGGCCGACCACCTCACCGCCGCTGCCATTGCGGCCAACAGTTCCGGAGAATTCATGAAGATGAAGGAGGAGAATGAGAACCGTTATGCCCCGGAACTGGTCACCGCCATCTGCGGATGGATGCCCATGCTGACCCTGCTGAAGATCACGGAACGTGACGACCGGCTGGTTTTCAAGAAGTTGATGTACCGCAACAGCGGTGATTCGGCCCACGGTGACAAGGATAAGGTAGTGGGCTACTGGGCCCTGGGCGCCTTCCGGGAAGCAGAGGGAGCCCTGCTTCCGGCCCAGGAAAAGACTTTTTCCCTTCAGGAGAGCGACCGGGTCGCCCTGCTGGAACTGGCCCGCTCGGCCATCGCCGCCCATCTGAGAGGCCGTCCCCTGCCTGAAATCACCCCGAAGAAGCTGACCCCCGCCCTGACGACGAATGGTGGCGCCTTTGTCACCCTCCGGAAAAACGGGGAGCTCCGCGGTTGTATCGGCAATTTCTCCTCAGCGCAACCCCTCTGGCTCACGGTGCGTGATATGGCCCTGGCCGCAGCCACCAGCGACAGCCGTTTTTCACCGGTCACCACGGCCGAACTCCCCCGCATCACCATCGAGATATCCCTGCTCTCCCCCCTGAAGAGAATTGCCTCTGCCTCGGAATTCAAGCTGGGGCGCGATGGCATTTACATCAGGCAGGGAAACCGGTCGGGGACCTACCTCCCCCAGGTGGCTGAGGAAACAGGGTGGACTACGGAAGAGTTCCTGGAGCACTGCGCCCGCGACAAGGCCGGACTGCCTCCCGGTGCATGGCGCGACAAGGATACCGAACTATACACCTACCAGGCCCTGGTCTTCAGTGAAGAAGAGATGACCCGGGCCCCTCATTCGATCCAGCCCTGATGGAAAGCCCTTATCACCTCCTCCTGATCACCATCGGTACGACTTCGGCCTATCTCCTGACCCTGATGCTCGTCCGCACCGGGCTCTTCACCAAGGCCTTTCACCGGCGTATCTGGAATACAGTGCTGCTCCTCACCTTTCTGACCTCCGGAATCCTGGGCCTCCTGCTGGTAATCCGGGTCAACTACCGTTTGGAATGGGCCTTCCTCACCCCGCTGATGAAGTGGCATGTCGATACGGGCATCGCCATGACCCTGGTGGCCCTGTTTCACTTTCTGTGGCATGGTTCCTATTACCTGAACCTTCTCCGGCGCGGTAATAAAGGAGATCGGCCCGATGCCGTAAACCCGTCGACTCCTTACAGGAACCACCGGCTTTCTGATGCCCCCTCTTCTTTTATCGGTCACCCGCGAATAGAGGCAGAGAAGCCCGGCAGTGAAAGTTCAGAGCCTCAGCACGCTCAGTCGGAAAGGCCCGGCGGGGAAAGTCAGCCACAGCAAGCAGACCTGCTGACCTCCGCAAAAAAGGGTGCTGAAGAGCGCCTCGAATGGGGGATGGAAGGAGATAAGACCCGCCCGGCACAAAGCGGTGAGCCATCAGGGGAATGGCAGGGCGGGCTGGCTTCCCTTATTCTGGCCGCCGGTTTCTTTTCGACGGTCGTCCAGGTTCTGCTGATCAGGGAGATCACCACCCTTTTCCAGGGCAATGAACTGATGATGGGCTGGACGCTGGCCATATGGATGTTCCTCACGGGGGCGGGCACCTGGAGCGGCCGCAACCGTCAACCCGCCGGCCCACGAAAAGTGATCCTTCCCCTTTTTCTCCTGCTCTCCTGGCTGCCCCCCCTGCTGCTGCTACTCATGAACCTCTCCCGCCACCTCCTCTTCCCGCCCGGACAACTGATCAGTCCGCTCTGGTTTCTCCTGATCATCCTCGTCCTGCTGGCTCCCCTCTGTCTTCTTTCAGGATATACCTATGCCCTGATGGTTCACCTTCTGGGAGCAGAGAAGAAGAGTTTCGTCAGAGTCTACGCCCTGGAATCGGTTGGCAGCCTGATTGGGGGCATCGTCGTCACCTTCCTCCTTACCCGCTGGTTCACCATCGCCCAGTCGCTTCTCCTCATCGCGCTGGGGATCCACCTCTTCCTGCTGGGGCACGCACCACGCCGGAAAGTACTCCTCTCCCTGCTTCCACTCACCCTGGTGCTCCTCTTCTTTTTCCTGCGTCCAGCCGACCTGATGATCAAATCGTGGCTCTTCCCCGGCCATCAGGTCACCGCAACCAGAGAAACCCCCTGGGGGAACATCACCATTACTACCAATGGTGGTGAATCGAGCTTCTTCGAAAACGGGAATCTCCTCTTCTCGACGGGTGATATCGTGCGGAATGAAGAGTTCGTCCATTACGCCATGCTGCAGCATCCGCAACCGGGAAGTGTACTGCTGGTTTCGGGGGGAATGGCAGGTATGACAGAGGAGATCCTCAAATACCCAGCCGTGAACCATGTCGATGTGGTGGAACTCAACCCCGCGTTGGTGAAGATGGCCCCCCCATACCGGCAGGAGAACCGCGATCCGCGGGTCGCCATCAACGGGGGCGATGGCCGGAGATTCATACAGCAAACCAGTCGTCATTATGATGTGGCCATCCTGGCGGTTCCCGACCCTTCCAGCCTGCAAATAAACCGCTATTACACAGATGGTTTTATGCGTTTACTGAAGCAAAAGCTTAATGCCAACAGTGTGGTCCTTTGGAGCCTTTCCCCATCAGGAAACTACATCACCCCTGAAAAAGCACGCATCGGTGCGGCGCTGTTTCACACCCTGAAAGCCCATTTCGGGGAGGTGCTCATTCTTCCGGGAGAGCGGGATTATTACCTGGCGTCAGATGGGCCCCTTTCGGCCCGGATAGGCCTGCTCACCGAAGAGAAAAAGGTGGAAGCCACCTATGTGAACCCCGGCTATATGGATGATGCGTCGCTGGTCGCCCGGGGTGAGGAGATCAGGGAACGGGTGGCGCAGCTTCCTCTTCTCAACACTGACCATCAGCCTCTGCCCGTCTTCTACCACTCCCTGCAGTTCATTTCCCTCTATGCCGGCAATCATCCCTGGATCATGGCCCTTCCCCTGCTGCTGCTCCTGCTTCCCCTGCTGCTGCTGACTCCCGTGGCCGCAGGCATGTACGTGACTGGCTTCACCGCCTCCTCGGCCGAGATTATGCTGATTTTCTGGTTCCAGATCGTCTTCGGAAACCTCTATTCTGCCCTCGGACTGATCTTCGCCCTCTTCATGGGCGGACTGGCCATGGGATCCATGGCAGCGCATAGGATGGAAACGACCCGTTCACGACTCCTCCCGGCACAGCTCCTCCTGGGCGTGGTGATGCTCCTCTTCCCTCTGCTGTGGCGCCTGACCGGAGTCTCCCTTTCGGGAACCGCCGCCTGGCTCATCTTCCTTCCCTTTTTGTTGGGCCCGGCCCTATTGACCGGATTTATCTATGTTTCGGCCACCCTCCGTGGCGATACCCTTACCTCCCGCTCCGCCTCTGTCGTGTATGCCGCCGACCTCTGGGGATCAGCCCTGGGAGTCCTCCTCACCACTTTTATCCTCCTTCCCATGACAGGCATTAAAACCAGCGCCCTGATCCTGGCAGCCCTCAACGGGGCCGTCGTTCTGTTGCTGCTTCTGCGGGGTAAAAGGTGAATTTTTGCTATCTTTACAGCAAGGGCCGTTCCTGGCGGTCCGGGGAGGGATTATGGCTGGACACATCACAAAACGGGAATTTCTGAAACTCTCCGCCCTTTGCGCCGGAGGCATGCTGCTTCCCTTTCCGGGAGCAGCCAACGGCGACCGCCGCCTTGGGAAATTCAGCAGGGAGGCGATTTATTACACGCCCACACCCCGTGGGGTGGTCTGCGGAATCTGCCCCAACGAATGCACCCTCAAACCGGGAGAGGTGAGCACCTGCCACAACCGTATCAACATCGACAACAAGCTCTACTCCATGGCTTATGGCAATCCCTGCGCGGTCCATGCCGACCCCATCGAGAAAAAACCACTTCTTCATTTTCTACCCCAGTCCAGGGCCTTCTCCATCGCCACCGCCGGGTGCAGCTTCGCCTGTCTGAATTGCCAGAACTGGCAAATCTCCCAGACCAGTCCCGACAAAACCGACAACGCCGACCTGATGCCCGAGGCCGTGGTCGCCAACAGCCTTAAAAACAACTGTGCCTCCATCGCATATACTTACTCTGAGCCCATCTCCTTCTATGAATACATGTTCGATACGGCGCGATTGGCGCATAAAGCGGGCGTGAAAAACGTGATGGTCTCCAATGGCTATATCAACGCGGAACCCCTCAGGGCGCTGATTCCCCACCTGGACGCTGCCAATATAGACCTGAAGGTCTTTGATGCCAATCTTCATCTCAAGCTGACGGGAGGAAAACTTCAGCCTGTCCTCGACACGCTGCTTACCCTGCAGAAAAGCAAGGTCTGGCTGGAAATCACCAACCTGATCGTTCCCTCGTGGAGTGATGACCTGGCGATGATCGGGCGCATGTGTCAATGGTTGGCTGACAACGGATTCCGGGAGGTCCCCCTGCATTTCAGCCGCTTTACGCCGCTTCACAAGCTGACTCAGTTGCCCGTGACGCCCCTCACCACCCTGATGAAAGCCCGGGAGTCGGCCCTCAAGGCAGGTCTCCGGTATGTTTATATCGGCAATGTTCCCGGGAAGGGATTTGAAGACACGGTATGCCCCGGATGCGGGAAAACGGTCGTGGAGCGGCGGGGGTACTCCATCCTGGCCAACCATATCCAGAAGGGAGAGTGCAGCTTCTGCCACACCAAAATAGCAGGGGTCTGGAACACTTGATCTTGCTGGGAGCCCGCCGGACCGGACCGCCCCACCCCCAGCAAGCTTATTCCATTACGCAGGAGACTCCCCGACCGGACAGACTACCCACAGCAGGGCTTTACCCGCCAGCAGGACACTACCGGCACCCCAAAGTACTCGGGCAGTCTGAACGACTTCCCCCGCTTAACAGCCGCAATCGGACTCTCCCTTTTTCAGCACCTCAAACTGCAGGGTCACATGACTGATATCGAACTTTTCTTCGAGTAAAGCTTTAATCTTTTTGCGGAGAGGTGCGGTTTCCGAGACCAGGGTATCGCCAGACAGGACCACATGGGCTTCGAAGTGGATCCGGGCATCATTGAGTTTCCAGATATGAATATGGTGGACCGAGCGGATGCCCTCCACCGAGGCAATGGCCTGGGCAACGCGGGTTGTGTCAAGCCCTGCGGGCGACATCTGCATGAGGATCTCCACCGATTCGCGGAGGATGGACCAGGTATGGACCGATAAATAAATGCTGATCAGCACGGTGACCAGGGGGTCGACCCAGAACCATCCCCAGAAATAGATGCAGGCAGCACCGGCGACGACGGCCACGGAGGTGAGGGTATCGCCCAGGAGATGGAGGTAGGCCGCCTTCATATTGAGGTTGTGGTTGCGCCCCCCGTGAAGGATAAGCACCGACAGTCCGTTTGCGAGGATCCCCAGCAGTCCCAGCCAGAACATCCATTGGGGATCGACCTGGGCAGGATGAAGGAACCGGCTGACGGCCTCCACCACCAGGTAAACCGAGATTCCCATCAGCACCAGGGCATTGATGAAGGCCGCCAGGATCTCAGCCCGCTGAAGACCAAAACTCGACCGGTCGGTCCGCGGCTTCCCCGACAGATAATGGGCCACCCATGCCAGAACAACCGCCAACACATCACTCAGATTATGCAAGGCATCGGAGATCAGAGCCAGACTGCCAGAGATGATGCCCCCGATGACCTGGGCCACCGTGATCACCATGTTCAGCACAACCGTCACTGCCAACCTCTTCTGAGGATGGGAATGTGCATCTTCTTTGGAATGATGATGGCCTGACCCGCTCATGAATGACTCGTTTTGCCCCAAAACTAATCTTTTACACCCGAAAATTAACTATTTTTGAAAGGTCAATTCCAAAAAACATAAAATGAAACGCCTCTTCACCCTCGTAATATTCCTCAACCTGTTGCTCCCCGGAGCCCGGGCCCAACAAATCGTTAACATGTCGCTCGATGATTTCTACCGGGAATTCAAAAAATACCAGTACAATGAAAATGTAGGCGAGGTGGTAGATGTGCATGGCTCCCCCTGGGATAAAACCGAATTTGTCACGGGCGATATCGTCACGACCTCCAACCAGCGCTACGCGGGAGTCCCCCTGCGCCTGAATATCTACAACGACCAGATCGAATTCCGGAACCCGGAAGGAAAGGCTTTTAACATCGGGATACCTGAACTCATCGATCATATCATGATCGGGAACGAGAAGTACATTTATGCCCCCTATACCATTGCTAACCGGATTGAAAAAGGGTATTTCATGGTCCTTTCAGAAGGGAAGGCCCTGCTGCTGCAGAAAAAGAATGTCACCCTGTTGCCTGCCGAACCGGCCCAGGCCTACAAGGATCCGGTTCCCGCCCGCTTTAAACGGACTGAAAGCGACTATTATCTCAGGGTACTCCCCGCGGAAGCCAAAAGAGTCAGAAATAAAAAAGAGCTGGTTGCTATCGTAGGGGAACTCCCCCCCTCCGTGGAGGAATTCCTTAAAAAGAACAAAACCCGTTTCAACAAGGCGGAAGAGCTCACTGAATTGATCAATTTATATAATTCACTCACCAACTGATACATAATATAATTCTTTGCAACCATGACTTCAGGAGATGCCGGTACCCCGAAGGGAGGTGGGAAGCTCTTCGCACTGGTGGATTGCAATAACTTCTATGCTTCCTGTGAACGGGTGTTTAACCCCGCATTACGGAACAGACCGGTGGTGGTGCTTTCGAACAATGATGGTTGCGTGATTGCCCGTTCGGAGGAAGCCAAGCAACTGGGCATCAGGATGGGCGTCCCTGCCTTCGAAATCGAACCGTTGCTGACCGCGCACGGAGTGGCGGTATTCTCTTCCAATTACGCGCTTTACGGTGATTTCTCCTCCCGGGTGATGACGACGCTCGGGGCGCTGGCGCCTTCCATGGAGGTCTACTCCATCGACGAAGCCTTCCTTGACCTCACTGGCATTGCCCCGGAAGAAGCCATGGCCCTGGCCCACTGCATCCGGAGGACCCTCCTGAAGAATACCGGAATCCCGGTGAGTATCGGTTTGGCCCCGACCAAGACCCTGGCTAAAATCGCCAACCACTTCGCCAAGAAGAATAACATACCGGCCTATTTGCTGGACACAGAGGAGAAGATCACTGAACTGCTCAGGGCCACGCCGGCCGGAGAGGTGTGGGGGATCGGCAAGAAATATGCGGCGTTGTTGGCGGCCCATGGCATGGTTACGGCCTATGACCTGAGCCGTGCCCCGGAGGGGTGGGTCCGCAAGAATATGACGGTCACCGGATTAAGGACGCGGCAGGAGTTGTGCGGCCTCTCCTGCATTTCCATGGAGGAGGCTGCCCCGGCCCGCCAGGCGATCTGCACCTCCCGTTCCTTCGGAACCTCACAGGAAGCCCTGGAACCCCTGGAGGAAGCGACCGCCACCTTTGCCACGGTCTGTGCGGCCAAACTGCGCAGGGAGAAATGCGCTGCCACCCAGCTTATGGTTTTCATCCACACCAACGCCTTCCGCAGTGACCAGCCCCAGTACGCCCGTAACCGCGTGATCACCCTGACCAGCCCCACCAACGACTCCATACAACTCGTCAAGGCCGCCGTCGAAGCCCTCAGGGCCATATACCGCAAGGGGTATCTTTACAAAAAGGCAGGGGTGATCGTCATGGGACTGGTTCCGGAAGGACAGGTGCAAAAAGATCTCTTTTCAGGGGAGGATTCGGGGCGGCAGCGCAAACTGATGGAATCGCTCGACCAGCTCAACCGGCGTTACGGGAGGGGGACGCTCCAGATAGCCACCCAGGGGACCACCCGGCAGTGGAGACTCCGCCAGGAAAAACTTTCGCCGGCCTACACCACCCGCTGGAGCGAACTGATGGAAATACGCCTGTAAAAGAGGCTACGGCTATGGAAATCCGTCTCTAAAAGAGGCAGTGGCCAGAACGGGAAGAGGCGTCAGGCGGGAAAAGCGCTATCTTTGTTGAAGAGAAACGCTTCAGAACATGTGTTTTCACTATTCAATGAGCCAGGTGGCCCAAAACCTGGAGAACCGCTTCAATGCCCCGTTTGTTCAGGCCACAGGTTGGGAGCCGCGGCACCATGTCAACGGCTATAGTTTTCCGCTGATGCCGGTGGTCATGGTTGGGGGAGCGTGGACGGCCATAGCAGCCGGCCAGTCCACCACCGTGCCAGCAGGCCAGCAGGCAACAACGGCCGGTAGTCCGCCAATCATCGCCTCAGCTGGGCAGTCTGCCACCGTGACAGGCGGGCCACATACAATGCCACCAGGCGGGCAGTCGGCAACAACGGCTGGCAGCCATCCAACCATCACCACAGCCGAACAGCCGGGCAGCCGGGCAGCCGGGCAGCCAGTGATCGCCTTGGTGCAGTGGGGTCTGGTGCCCGCGTGGTGCCGTGACCCGGAGCAGGCCGAAGAGATGCGCTCCATTACCCTGAACGCCCGCTCCGAGACGGCCTTCGACAAACCCTCCTTCCGCAAGGCTGTGGCCAGCCGGCGCTGCCTGATTCCGGCCGACGGCTTCTTCGAATGGCAAACCACAGGCAACAGAAAAATCCCCTGGTTCATCACCCTCCGCGATGTGGAGATCTTCTCCTTCGGAGGCATCTGGGAAACCTGGGAATACCCCGGAAGCGCTCCCCTTCACACCTTTTCGCTGCTCACCACCGATGCCAATCCCCTGATGGCCGAAATCCACAATTCCAAGAAAAGAATGCCCCTGATCCTGCCCCCCGAAAAGGAGGAACTTTGGCTCCGGCAGGACCTCTCCCGTCAGGAGGTGGAGCATCTGATGGTCCCCTTACCGGAGGAAGCCATGAAAGCCTGGACCATCAGCAGTCTGATCACCGCCCGCGGGGCCAATACCAACACCCCTGAAGTCAAAAAACCCTACTCCTGGGCTCCACCCAGCCAACTCTTTTGAACTTTTCAATTCAACTTGCGTCTACTCCCGTAATCGCCTCTTTATGTTCACCTTTAGGGCCAATGCCGGCCATTACACCCTTGAGCTGGTCCCCGGCAGCAGCATCTCCTGGATTGAAAAAGTGGTTTCCTCACTTTTCCCGGTAAAACACGCCGATCCCGAAAACTGTTTTATCTTTATCAGGGCAAGTCAGCCTTTCGTTTTTCTTCTGGGGTCTATACTGCTGATGGTCCTTTCAGGAGGGATGGGGATAGGCGGACTGGTCGCCGGTATCCTGGTCAGATAACGCTTCGCGGGGTGCCATGTTGGTACAGGCTTATGAATAAGATACTCATCCTTTTTGCCCATCCGGCCCTGCAAAAGTCCAGGGTGCACAGTGCCCTGGCCCGGGTGGCGCGGGACGTGGAAGGCGTCACCTTCTGCGACCTCTACGACCGCTATCCCGATTTCTTCATCGACGTACACCGTGAGCAGCAACAACTGCTGGACCACGATATCATCCTTTGGCAGCACCCCTTTTACTGGTACAGTTGTCCGGCCCTCCTGAAGGAATGGATGGACCTGGTTCTGGAGCATAATTTTGCCTATGGGCGGCAGGGGACCCATCTTCACGGCAAAAAGGCTCTGACGGTCCTCAGCACCGGAGGGAGCCAGTCTGTTTACTCCCGGAAAGGAGACCACCACTATTCCGTCAAGGAGTTGCTGGCCCCCTTTCACCAAACTACCCGACTCTGCGGCATGGAATACCTGGCCCCCTTTGTCGTCCATGGCTCCCATCTCCTCACCGTGGATGAAATTGAACAATATGCCACCGATTACCGGAAACTGCTGATCGCCCTGCGCGATGGAACCCTTCCGGAGGTCAGTTGGCAGGATACGGAATATATCAATCACAGAATTCCCAGTTGAACCGGTATGTATAACCAGGATTTCTTTTTGCAGGCCATGATATACCTGCTGGCAGCGGTGATGACGGTACCGCTGGCCAAGAAAGCCGGATTGGGATCGGTGCCGGGCTATCTGTTGGCCGGGGTGATCATCGGCCCCTTTGTGTTGGGGTGGGTCGGCCAGGAGAGTGAAAAGGTGATGCATTTTGCCGAATTTGGTGTGGTGCTGATGCTGTTTCTGATCGGGCTGGAGATGCAGCCCTCGCTGCTCTGGAAAACCAGGCATTCCATTTTTGGGATGGGAGGGATGCAGGTGGCCACCACCGCCCTGGTCATCGGGGCCGCAGCCTGGCTGATGGGCTTCCGGTTGAACCAGTCCGTCGCCATTGGGCTGATCCTCTCCCTCTCCTCCACGGCCATCGTGTTGCAGACCCTCTCCGAAAAAGGGCTCCAAAAAAACAGCGGCGGCCGGGCAGCCATCTCAGTGCTGCTCTTCCAGGACCTGGCCGTCATCCCCATCCTGGCCTTGCTGCCCCTGCTGGCCGTCATAGGAGGCATCACCGACGTTAAAAACCAGGTACCTCCTCCGGAAGAGGGATTTGCCGCCCTGCCGGGAACCGTGCAGCTCTTGCTGATCGTATCGGTCGGACTGGCCGTCATCATCACAGGAAGGTTCATCGCCCGTCATATCTTCCGTTTTGTGGCCGGCTCCGGAATGAAAGAGGTCTTCACCGCCTCGGTTCTCCTGTTGGTCATCGGCAGTGCATATGGAACAGCGAAAATAGGCCTCTCCCCCGCCCTGGGAACCTTCATCGCAGGAGTTGTGCTGGCCGAAAACGAATACCGCCACGAGCTCGAAGTCACCATCGAACCCATCAAAGGGTTGTTGTTGGGACTTTTCTTCATTTCGGTGGGCGCGAGCATCAACTTCGTTCTTTTCTACCAGAAGCCTTTGCTGATCCTTGGATTGGTGCTGCTCCTGATTGTTTTAAAATTTGGTGCACTATGGGTAATCGCCCGGGCGTTCGGACTGCGGCACGGCCGGCATATCCTCTTTGCTCTGTCCCTGGCACAGGCCAGTGAATTCGGATTCGTACTGGTCTCCTTCTCTGACACCCTGCGGATCTTCGACCATGAGACCTCCTCCCTGCTGATCATGGTCATTATTCTCAGCATGGCTTTCACCCCGCTGCTGCTGATTATCAACGAGAAGCTGGTGCGCCCCTGGTACGTCAGGCGCCGCAACAAGGAGGTACCCGACAAGATCCCTGAAACAGGCAATAAAATCATCATCGCCGGCTTCGGCCGCTTCGGGCTGGTGGTGGGGCGCCTGCTCATGGCCAACGGTTTCACGGTGACCATCCTCGACAGCAACCCCGCCAACGTGGAGATTCTCCGTAAATATGGTTTTAAACTCTTCTATGGTGACGTCACCCGCCCCGAGATGCTCGAGGCGGCAGGCGTCAAGGATGCCCGGCTGCTGGTGCTGACGATGGCCGAAGATGACGAAGCCCTGAAAATCGCCGCCTGGCTCAAGAAACACTACCCCCGCCTCAAAATCGCCGCCCGGGCCAGGGATACCTTCCATGAGTTTGAATTCTATAAGCTGGGGGTGGAGATGGTACAGCGCGAAACGTTCAACTCAGCCGTTGAACTGGGCAGCCGCTCACTTCACTACCTGGGCTTCAACCGTTACCAGGCCACCCGTGCCGCCCTCACCTTCAAACACCACGAAAACAGCATCATGCGCGAACTCTATGAGCACTGGCTCAAGGACGAGACCCACTTTATCCGTGAATCGCGCCGTTTCTCGGAACAACTCAGTGAAACCCTGCAAGCCGAAAGGGACTTCTCCATCCATGACACCGACTATGCCTGGGATGTCGCTTCCGTCAGAAAAGAGAAGGCCGAGGAGACCGGAAAGTCAGATGGGCCCTCTGAAGGGAAGCCATCCGGGGTGCCGTAACCATGGGACCAGGCCGGCAATGACCATGGGACTGGAGCCCGAATGACTATGGGATAGCAGATGCAGTGAGAATGGTATCCTTTACGGCAGGCCATGGGCAAGGGAAGGTAAGGGAACTTCATGAGGTGATCTGCAGACCAGGGCAGAGAGTGTGAAAAATGGGAGACTCCCCGTTTAGGCAGGAATTGCAGCCGGTCAGTGGAAGAAGAGGTAACCGAGGAAGAGGGCGGCGATGACGCCGGCCAGGTCGGCCAGGAGACCGCATACGACCGCATAGCGGGTATTTTTGATGCCCACGGAGCCGAAATAGACGGCCAGGATGTAAAAGGTGGTGTCGGTGGCTCCCTGGAAGATACTAGCCAGGCGCCCCACGAAGGAGTCGGCGCCATAAGTGGTCATCGCGTCGACCATCATGCCGCGGGCCCCGCTCCCACTCAGGGGTTTCATCAGGGCTGTGGGCATGGCCGGGATGAAATCGGTATTCAGTCCGAACAGGGAGACCACCCATGACAACCCTGACAGCAGCCAGTCCATCGCTCCGGAAGCCCTGAAAACCCCGATGGCCACCAGGATGGCTACCAGGTAAGGAATAATCTTGACCGCCGTCTTGAACCCATCGGTAGCGCCTTCTATAAAAGCCTCATAGACATTGATCTTCCGGATAAAACCCGCAAGAATAAACCCGGTGATGATCGAAAACAGGATGACATTACTGACCAGGGCGCTGATATGGGTAATCTGTTCCTGTTCGAGAGTCGAGAAATACCAGATCAGTCCGGCGATGGCCAGGGTAAGGGAGCCCAGATAGGCCAGGATGGTCCGGTTCAGCAGGTTGATTTTCTGGTAAAGCGACACGGCGATCAGTCCGGCCAGCGTAGAAAAATAAGTAGCAATCAGGATCGGCAGGAAGATATCGGATGGATTGGCGGCTCCCAGCTGAGCCCGGTAGACCATGATACTCACGGGGATGATGGTGAGTCCCGAGGTGTTGAGGACCAGGAACATGATCATCGGGTCGGTGGCGGTATCTTTTTTCGGGTTGGACTCCTGCATCTCCTTCATGGCCTGGAGGCCCACGGGGGTGGCCGCATTGTCGAGGTTCAGCATATTGGCCGCGATATTGAGGATGATCGACCCATAAGCCGGGTGGTCCTTGCCCAGGGCAGGAAACAGCTTATTGAAAAAAGGTCCAATAGCCCGGGCAAAAAGCTTCACCACCCCACCCTTTTCGCCCACTTTCATGATGCCCATCCAGAGGGTCAGCACACCGGTCAGCCCCAGGGAGATCTCAAACCCCGTTTTAGCGCTGTCAAAGGTAGCCGTGACCATCTGACTGAACACTTCCGTATCGCCCAGGAACAGGAGCTTGGCCAGCCCGATGACGAAAGCGATCAGAAAAAAGAATATGAAAAGATAGTTCAGAGCCATCCTGCAGGAGTTCAGTTGCGCAAATGTGATGAAATTCCGGCAGGAATCCATAATTCACGCATCATAATTTCTTTCCTGATGATAATAAATCGTAAATTCACGGCCCTAAATATAAATTGAATATGAACAAGAGTTTTCCGTCCATTCTGGTGATTGCTCTGGCAACGGTGATCACCTCCTGCGCGAAGCAGGGAGAATTCAAAATCAATGAAGTATACAATGGTTTCAAACTGGTTGAAAAGCGGTTTGTCAAGGAGGTGAATGCCGAATGCCTCTATTTTGTCCACGAGAAGAGTGGAGCCCGGTTGCTCAAGATTGCCGCTGACGATCCCAACAAACTCTTTAATATCGCCTTTAAGACCGTTCCGGAAAACGACTTCGGAACCCCCCATATCCTGGAACATTCGGTGCTCAACGGATCTAAAAACTTCCCGGTGAAGAGTCCCTTCGACATCTTGCTGAAGGGATCGCTCAACACCTTCCTGAACGCCATGACCAGCTCTGACTACACCACTTACCCGGTGGCCAGCATGAACGAAAAGGATTATTTCAATCTCATGCATGTATACCTTGATGCGGTGTTCAATCCCGTTATGCTGGAAGACTCCAGAGTATTGAAACAAGAAGGATGGCATCTGGAACTCACCGACAAAAACAGCCCGCTGATTTACAAGGGAGTGGTTTACAACGAGATGAAAGGGGCTTATTCCGATCCCATGACGGAATTGTATTACCAGACGGGCAAGAATCTGTTTCCCGACAACACCTATGGCAAGGAGTCGGGAGGACATCCGTCGGCGATACCGGGGTTGACGCAGGAGTATTTCACGGCCTTCCACAATAAGTTCTACCATCCTTCCAACAGTTATATCACCCTTTACGGCGATGCCGATCTGAACAAGGAGTTGCAATTCCTCAATGACAACTATCTGGTGAATTATGAGGTGTCGGATGATCTTACGGAGATTCCTCTGCAGGAGCCCTTCAAGGAAATGAAGGAGGTCGAAGAGAGCTATGCGGTGCCTGAGGGGAGTCCTGTTAAAGACAACACCTACCTGGCCATGAGTTTTGTGACCAACCTCAATACCGACAGGAGCACCTCCATGGCTTTTGATTTCATTGCCAACGCGTTGGTCAACCACGAGTCGGCGCCTGTGCGGCTGGCCCTCCAGGAGGCGGGTATCGGTCACGAGGTGATGGGATGGTTTATGGAACTTCAGCAGAATGTCTTTGCTATCGTAGTTCAGAATGCCAATCCCGGTGACCGTGACCGCTTCAGGGAGGTCGTCATGGCGACCATGCAGAAAGTGGTCAACGAAGGGTTTGATAAAACGATGATCGAGGGACTGCTCAACCGGACAGAGTTCAACCTCAGGGAAGGGAACACCCCCCATAAGGGATTGATGTACACGTTCAGGAACCAACAGCCGTGGATCTACTCGGGAGATCCTTTCCTGGGGCTGGAGTTTGAAAAACCGCTGGCAGAAGTCAAGAAGGGCGTGGAAAGCCATCTTCTGGAGTCGCTGGTCGACCGTTACCTGATTCAGAATCCCCATGCGATGTTGCTGACGCTGAAACCCGATCCGGGGCTCCAGGCCCGGCGTGATGCCGAAGTAGACCAGGCGCTGGCCAGCATGAAAGCCTCTTTCTCAGACGCTCAGCTCGACTCCATTATCAAGGAGACCAATACCCTCATGGAGTTCCAGCAAAGGGAAGACACACCCGAAGCGCTGGCCACCATCCCGATGCTTGAATTGTCGGATATTCCGGCCGAGACGGAATTCTACACCGTGAATGCTTCGGAAACGGCGGCCATCCCGGTGATGCACTGTGACCAGTTCACCAATGGTATTGTCTATGCCGACTACTATTTTGACCTGAAGAAGCTTCCGCAGGATAAGATCCCTTATGCCGCCCTGCTTTCGGCGATATTGGGAAAAATGAATACGCAGAACTACAGCTTCGGGGAACTGGAGAATCAGTTGAATCTCCACACCGGGGGTTTCAGCAGTGAAATCTCTTCCTTCCTCGAAAACCGCACCGACGAAGGGATGCAGCCCAAGCTGCTGGTGTCGGCCAAGGCGACCGATGAGAAAACAGGGAAGATGGCAGACCTGCTGGCCGAAATCCTGGTCCACTCAGATTACAAGGATACGCTGCGGCTGAAGTCCGTGCTAACCCGTCACTTCTCCAATGTCGATGCCGACATCAAACAGAATGGACTCAACTACGCCCGCATCAGGGCCTCTTCCTATTATTCACAAAGCGGCATGTTCAACGAACTGACGGGCGGACTCGATTACTACCGTTTCCTGACCCGGTTGGTCACTCACTTCGATGAGCTCGCTCCCGAGATCAGCCGCAACCTGGAAGAGACGGCTGCCCTGCTTTTCAACCGGAACAACCTGATGGCTGCCGTAACCTGTTCACCCAAGGAACTTCCCCTCTTCACGGGTGAGCTGGGACGCACAGCAGAGGTATATCCTGAAGGAAGCAAGGAAGTCAACTCCTGGGTACTGCCGCTCAACCAGGGCAACGAAGCCCTTCTCTCGGCCTCCAAGGTGCAATACGTGATCAAGGCATACAACTTCAAGATGCTGGGCTACGACTGGAATGGCAAGATGAGCGTTCTCAACCAGGTCATCAGCACCGACTGGCTGCAAACCCGCATCCGGGTCATGGGTGGTGCCTATGGCGGATACTCCTCCATCTCCCCTGCCGGAGGCGTATATTTCATGTCGTACCGCGATCCCAACCTGAAGGAGACTCTGGTCAACTACGACTCGACGGCCGTTTACCTGACGAACTTCAAAGCCGACGAGAAGGCCATGACCCGTTATATCATCGGGACCATCGCACGCAACGACCAGCCTAAAACGGCTTCACAGAAAGGACGGACGGCCATGCAATACTATTTTGAGAAGACCACTGCCGACATGCTCAACAAGGAGCGGAAGGAAATCCTCTCCACCACGGCAGAGGATATCCGGGGAATGCAACCCATGGTGGCTGACATTCTGGCTAAAAACATCTATTGCGTCTATGGCAGTGAAGCCAAAATCAGGGAGAATAAAGATCTTTTCAGGGAAGTGATCACCATAGAGAAAGAAGAATAAGAATCCTAAGTCGGGAATCCTGAATGTGGGAATCCTGAATCCTGAATGCAAGAATCTTGAATGTGGGAGTCGGGAATCTTCCCGACTGAGTCGAGACTCCGCTTCGCTACGTGAGTCTTGAATTTAGAGTCCTGAATATAGGAATCTTAAGTCTTGAATAAGGATGAACACTCCCGGGACAAGATCTTGAGCGCAAAAAAAACATCCGGTCAATGTTTTGGCCGGATGTTTTTTTATCAGGGTTTTGTTTTAATGGTCGATGGTTGCCTGGAAGGCGTTGCCATTCACCTGATCAAGAAAATCCTGTGAATTGATCCAGTTGTTGACCGTGCACCACTGTTGCTGGCATTCTAATGCGTTGGCCTTATCCTGGCATAGGCAGCCGCCAAAGCTGAGGGTGAGTTCCACGGGTTATTTGATCTCCTGCTCGATCCATCCGGAGCGGTCGGGCGATTTCGGGGTAGCAGGCCGTTTGACCGGGTTTTTCTCCAGTTCCTGCAACAGTTCCTTTACGGCGCGTTCGATGCAGGGATCCTGGCCTTTGGCGAGTTGTTCGGGCCTGTCGACCACTTCGATGTCGGGATAGACGCCGACACCCTCGATGATCCACTGGCCGTTTTCATCGTAGATACCGAACCGGGGCACGGAGATGTAGCCGCCGTCGACCATGCGGGCATTCCCTGAGATGCCGACCAGTCCGCCCCAGGTGCGGGTACCGATCAATTTTCCCAGTCCCATCTTCTTGAAGAAATAGGGGAAAGCATCGCCACCCGAAGAGGAATAGCCATTGATGAGCATCACCTTGGGGCCGTCGTGCGCCACTCCCGGGGCGGCGGTGGGTTCCAACCCATTGCGGTGCCACCATACCAGGGTTTTGCGGTCGAGCAAGTCGGCCATCCGGTCAGGGATAAAGCCTCCGCCATTGTAACGGTCGTCGATGATCAGGGCTTCCTTGTCATGGTAGGCATACATCCCGCGAAAGAGTTCACGGTTGCCATCGGTCGAGGTATTGGGCACATAAATATAGCCGATTCTGCCACCCGAGAGTCTGTCGACCATTTCACGCCGCTGTTTCACCCAGTCAAAGGCGAACAACTCCAGTTCACTGGCGATGGGCTGGACCACGGCCGTGCGGGCCTCCTTCGCGTCAGGCTTGCCGTTGATAGTGAGCTCCACCTTTTTGCCGGCCTTGTTTTCGAGGAAAAGATAGGGATTCTCCTTCAGAGTGATCTCTTTGCCGTCGATACGCAGGAGGTAATCCCCTTCCTTCACGTTGACGCCCCCTTCTGTCAGCGGAGAGCGGCGGGCAGGATTCCAGTTCTCACCCTGATAGATTTTGGCAATTTTATACCGCCCGGCAGAGGCGTCGGCCACCAGGTCAGCGCCCAGGAGACCACCTTCGATGCGCTTTACATTGGGGAAGTCACCCCAGTCGACATAAGAATGGCCGGTATTGCTCTCAGAGACGATCTCATTCAGGATATAATCGAGGTCGGCACGGTGGCTGACGAAGGGCAGCAGGGCGCTGTAGCGCTCCCTGACCCCTTTCCAGTCGACCCCATGCAGATTATCCACATAGAAATAGTCCCGGAAGATGCGCCATCCGTCGGTATAGATCTGGTTCCACTCCTTCCGGGGGTCAATCTTCATTTCCAGTTGGTCGAGGTTGATTCTTCCGGCACCACTTTTCTGGTTTGGGGCGACCTTGACAATCCCGAAATCGGGACCAGAGCGGTACATGATCATCTTTCCGTCGGCGGTGATCATGGTCATCATGGCACGGTCGAGGATCTCTTCGCTCTTTTCTTCACTGATGTTGTAACGCATCAGCTTTCCATTGCTCAAATAAAGGATTCCGCCCTCTGCGGCACCGGCCAACCGGTATTCACCGGCTTCTCCGGGAAGGACGGCAATGCGGTTGTTGATTCCTTCAAAACTGATCTCAACCTTCACCGCCTTTTTGCCGTTATCAGCAGCGCTTGAAGAGGCAGAGGTGGCAGCCCCACCGGCTCCCTTGGCGGAAGCCCCATTTTTATCCCCTTTGGAAGTGCTTTCTTTCTTGTCTCCCTTGGAGGGAGCAGTTTCCTCCTTCGCGGAAGCTGCCTTTTCCTCCCTGATGGGTTCCACATCATTCTTATCCTTGAAGAGCTTTGGTCCGTCGGCTTTCAGCGTGAGGGCATAGATCCGGGTGGCCTTGTTATAAAGGTAGTCAAACTCAAAGCTGGAGAAAGCCAGGTTGAAATCGCGGTTGGAAGTAAAGAAGAGATAGTTTCCGTCGAGGGAAAAGACCGGTTCATCATCGCTGAACACCCCGTCAGTGAGCTGTTGTTTGTTTCCGGAGGTGATATCATAGATCCAGATAACAGGCTGACTGTTGCTCCCCTCCCTGGTGTAGGCGATCCAGCGGGAATCGGGGGAGAAGTCATAGGAACGGATCTCATTCTGGGTGGCGTGGTCGATTTCGGTCATTTTCCCGGTAGCCACCTCCAGAAGCCGGAGTTTTAGGGTTCTGTCGGAATAGAGCAGATAGCGGCTGTCAGGTGACCACAGGGGCTGGTATTTCCAGGCGGTGGAGTTAAAGGTGATCTGCCGGGGTGTGGCTCCCTTTTTATTCTCGAGAAGATAAATTTCATATTCCCCGGTAGCATCGGAGATGTAGCTGATGTATTTCCCGTCGGGTGACCAGGCGGGGAAGATCTCGCGGATGCCCTGGCTCTGGGTCAGGTTTTCGATGATCCCGTTTTCGGCCGGAACCGAGAAGATATCGCCGCGGGCGTCGAATAAAGCTCTTTTGCCGGTGGGGGAAACCGAGAAACTGTGGATGTCATCCTTGACATTCTTCCAGTAAGGGAGCAGGTTGGGATTATCAAAATGAATGTTGACGGTCAGTTTTTCGGAGGCGCCGGAGGCCATGTTGAGTTTATAGAGGTAACCCCCGTTTTCATAGACCATCCAGCCGTCGCCGCCTGATGGCCACATCACGTCGAACTCCTTGTGGGTAGTCACCTGGGAGGTTTGTTTGGTCTTGACGTTGTACTTCCAGATGTTAAGTTTCAGGTCGCGGTCGGAGGCGAAGAAGATCTCTTCGCCCGACCATGCGGGGTGCTGGTCGGTGCCCTTGAAGTCGGTGATCTGCTCCGAAGTATTGTTTTTGAGGTTATAAATCCATAGGTCGGACGCCCGTCCACCCTGATAGCGCTTCCAGGTGCGGAATTCCCTGTCGACGGGGGTAAAGACGATCTGGGAAGCGTCGGGGGACAAAACGGCGAAGCCACCGTTGACGATGGGGAGGGGTTCTTCGAGGCCCCCGTCGAGGGAGACCAGGTAATACCTGCCATTGCGATCGCCGAAGGTCGTGCGGTTGGCGCGGATCAGCACCTGTTTGCTGTCAGGGGTCCAATCGAGGACCACATGGTCAAACCCACCGCGGGGAGGCATCACCCCAACGGAGTTGTACCAGGTAAGCTGGCGGGGTGTTCCCCCTTCCGCAGGCATGACAAAAACCTGCCGGCTGCCTGAATACTCACCGGAAAAGGCAATCCATTGTCCGTCGGGTGAAATCTTGGGGAAGAGTTCGAGTCCTTCGTGGCTCGTAAGTCTGCGGGCATCGCCGCCCTGGGCGTTCACACTCCAGATATCCCCGGCATAGACAAAGGCGACCAGGTCTTTCCGGATATCGGGAAAACGCAGGAGCCTGGCGTCCTCAATGGCCGATGCCTTCAGGGAGAGAAGCGATAAAAACACTATCGCCGGTAAAAACATTAATTTACGATACATAAGCAGAAAATTTAAAGGAAGGCCCAAATTACGCCATTTGGCGAAAATCAGAAAATATTTGCTCCGGGAATCAATGAAAATATTATTTTTGTGCCGCCTGAGGGAAATGGCGCGGCTTCTTCGGAAGTGCAGCCATGGATCAGATGGCCCGGCCTCAAAAGTGGTCAGGCCATGCACAAGGCTCCGGGGTGTGGCGCAGTTGGTAGCGCGCGTCGTTCGGGACGACGAGGCCGCTGGTTCAAGTCCAGTCACCCCGAC